>JGI24159J19872_10001374_pt1 | contig 26550 bp, 10 predicted proteins | sample Ectturendosymbi4_FD_19872 | JGI IMG/M metagenome (IMG submission 19872)
GAATCTGCAAAAGTTCTGCGGTCACGTCTTAAAAAAGATAAGGTTTTCAGTTGTCGACGGGCATCGCCTGACGACTTAGCAAAAAACAAATTCTTATGACGTTTGAATTTGCATTCTGGTCACGTGACGGCCGATGTGTGAATACCCGTTGCCCGTAGTAATACTGATAAAACATAACCATGGTCAAGCAACAAACATTAAGCCTTGCAGAAAAACTAACTGCCTGTTGAGCTTATACCCTTAGCCAGTAACTAACCGTCTTTCAACGTTTTGCAGAAAGCAAGTACAGGTGAGTTACACTTGACAAGACATCGTCTGCACTTCTTGTTTCAAAGATTCAAACCCCACTCCAGCTTTAGAGCTTTGAAGTAATATTATTACGAAAAGCTCTACTGCTTTTTCGCCAGAATGCGTCATAGTTTACAACGCTCTATCAACAATACTGCCCTGTTTTTAATTGGCTGTTGCTGTGGTAGCAACGTTTACTGGACACTGGATCAAACGAAATATACCGGATACTTACCCACTTACGCTATGAATCTAAGGAACTTTACCCACATACGCTATGAATCTAAGGAACAACCTCTCTACGAGTGTTGTAGACACAGGTGTCTAAGTTTTTTGCGTCTCCTTCGCAGAACGTGAAACGTCCTTTTATTGCCCGCGTTGTCCGAAAGAGCAGTTTACTTTTATTAGGCTTTGGACTGCACTTCTCCTGCACCTGTTGCCTTGTGGACGCAGTTAACTGTCGCCCGGTCCCATGTTGGGTAAACGCACATGCGCGCAACGTGCTGTTCCGCTCTAATTGCGTGGATAACGGTGTCCTTCTCTTACGTAAGCACAAGTAAATGCTATGCGGTCACTTGGTAATTCCTGCTACTTTTTGTTTAACGTCTTTTCTTCTGTTTGATGTAACTGCTCACGCTGCGAAAAGTTTGAATTGCAACATGCCGCAGACGTAAACTACGACGAAATCATTTGGCCGCATTGCCAGTATCTGACACAGCGTTTCACGTTCATCGCTATTATTGCCGCACGACACCCCAATCCTCGCGCGCCTGACGCGAAATCGCCGGCGTCGAGACGAAAAGTCAAAGTGGCTGCGTTGGAATCAGCCAGCATCGGGCAGTCGCTGCATTGTTAAGGCAGAGCCGTAAATTGCAATCGCGACCGCGAGAGCGCTTTCCGGAGAGCGTACGGCAATTTGTCCGTACAACAAGCGATCGAGCAAACATGCGCAGTCGGATATGTGCGTCCTAATAGACGTAAAGGACCCTCGAAAACACTTGTATTTTCGCTATGAGCTGGATCCGGCAATCGCGGCCATTTGCAAGAGCAATTGGAGCCGCGTGATTACCGATCTCGATCATAGAACGTGTGTCACGTCTTTGTGGCTACACACTTGAAACTGCTGGTGATGTTCCCGCGGCAACTGGTATCAACACAAACTACAAGTGTGGCTTTTGCGCAGGATTATGATGTGTGACATTGGTGAAGTGCTAAGCGTGTGCTTGTCACATCTGTTCGTCAGTGATATCAAGGGTATGAGAGGAGATGTTGACGAGGTCCGTGATGGCCCTAATCCCTGGTTGACAGCAGCTCAGGTCGCAATAAATGAGAACTTTGCGTGAGAACTGAACACGGGGAACAACCTCCACAAAACAAGAGAGAACGAAGAAATAAACGAATGAATCAAATATTCACAGAAAGTATTGCTTCCATCGAGTGCGAGCGCTTCGCAAAGCGTTACGTAGTACAAGTAATTTGATCAACATTCTCTCTGATATTATTTACGTTTCCCTTCTGTTCCGTAGTCAGGCAATTAAAAAATAAAGAAAAATGAATTTGTGCTTAGCACAAAGTTTTGACCAACATCGATATAAATTCTAATTACCTTGGATAATACACACGAAAATGACTGTTTCTCCTTAGTTCATTGCATTACAAATGTATCTCTTTCTTTTTTTCCTCATGTGCATTGTCCTTCCCACCTGCCCTTAAGGTAAAAGTATTTGATGAGGGCGAACTGGCCAAAGAAATTTCGTTTGCTCCAACTTGCCCTTCTCGCCAAACGCCAGAAGCTGTTATTTTTGAAACACTCCTGGAAGATTTTCTCCCTGTGCAAAACCTCGGGGTCGTTTCCCTCAATTTTATCTCGTCTGGATATTCCACGGATGTAGTCATCCGCTTGAGACATGTTGCAATATCGTTAAGAATCTCCAAGTTAAACGAATGTAAAACTGTTTTGCGAGGATTGACGTGATATTTGTCAAAGCTGTGACATGAATGCGTTTTTCAATATGTGAACACGATGTAGATGTTGCGTGGTGATAGTTTGCAGGTGCTCTTTTCCAAGTAGCACGCGAATTTTCGAATAGAATTTCAAAAACGTAAGGTCCAGTTGATACGTATTCATTATAGACGCGAGCCATGGCCTCGAAAAAATGTTTAAACCTTAGTCTGAAATTGTTCCAATAGCAATATCAGATTGGTATTATATTTGCAATCGTTTAAAATTTTCACTTCAAAAGCATATGCGACTTTTAGGAATAGTTGAGTTGTTTTGTTGCTTTAACATTTCCTCGCTTCAAACAACAGGTTTGTCGCTAGTTGCGTAACTACCAAAATATATTCCACCTTGCACTATGCTCAGATCATTACAGAAGCAGTAAAACAACCACAGTCTTGTGACTGCTGCTTAAGCATCGTTTGGATATACAGAGACAGCCCACAATAATGTGTTTTATCAGCACGACTACCTCTCAGAAACTTTCCTTCTATATAATTTGGGATTTGATACAGTACACGCAGCATGGTCACAAGCAAAAGATAGAAGAGCTTTCATGGGGGCGTTTAGAGTTTGCAATGCAACAAATGGAAAGCAGGATATGCAAAGGTTTCATCTGATAATGAGGCTGAAATGTGCAGAGGAAAGCTGGAAAACTATCCTTGAGTTCACAAGTGTGACCTGTGCATCTATCCAGAACCGGTAAAGAAGGCAGACGAACATTTTAAGGCAGGTTGGGGAAAGAGAAACCAATGATAGCCTGCGGTCATGGCCGTCGGTCGGAAGGAATTTTCCAGGAGGGGAATAGTGAATTTTACCAGGGGTAGCCAAAAATATTTTTTCAGGGGAGAAAAAGGGGCGAAATTTCACTTTACCCACTCGAAACTGGGAAATGAACTTTTACCTATAATTAACTAGTACAATGTCAAATTTCCAAATCCAAGAAGAACCTCTTTTCCGACGTCCATGAGCCTGTTATCCTACAAGATTTTTATTTTATACAAAAGGAGCGATCGTCACACACTGACACATGGATGTTGAAAAAGAACGGAATAATTAGAAGGTTCAAATTCTTACGATTAGCATGAGTGATCATATTGTACCTGTGATATTTAGTGAGCAAACATATCAGCTTTTACAAAATTTTCCAAAACTACGTTCAATAAATAGAACACTGGTGGTTGATTTCAGTTATTTTTTGTCGGTTTTGTTTTCGACGTTACCGACCTTTGCAGCGACGCAGCCTTCCCAACGTAACGCAAGAAAATAAGAAGCGCCTTACATTGCCTAACCGCGCTCAAAGCTTTACAACGAAGGGCACTAAAAAAACAACATTTCACGCTAAAGTTGCGAATATGTCACTTTTTCAGGTTGGCAAAAGCAACATGTTTTTACCCCTGCAGCACAATTACGTCACTTCCTCTTATGCATGGTGTCGCAGCGCAAGCGATTAAGAAACGAGTTTAATAAACTCGAGCGCTTGGGTGACAAAAGAATAATATTGACATGTTAATGATGACCACCCATCGCCCCAATCCACAGAAAGTCTGACGCTTAACCAAGCAACCAGTCAAAAACAGCCGGGACTTTGACTTGCTGCGACTTACGTCGTGCAAACGTCGTAGACTCCTAGCTAAGTTTACGTACAGGTAGTTTTTCCATGTCAAGGCTTTCATGCGAACCAGTGAGTTTTATGTCGTTTCTACAAAAACGAACATGGCAAAAATGCAGTTGATAAGTTTTGAAATCTTGTGCTGTTATGCAAAGATGATGAATGATTTGCGGTAACGTTTATGAGCGCGTACTTGTCAAATTTGTCTGCGTGCAGTCCAAATTGGATCCGACGGAATGCCTTTACGCAAATAGCGATTTCACAACTGACACCTTAGCGACCTCTAGCAGTTCTCACTAACAACGCCCATTAACTTCTTTGCAGTGTCAGAGTAATTTGGCAAACAATCACGTAGTTTTCTGTCAGTTACCCTACAGTACACCAATTATTATGACAGAAGCTACTTAACCTCATTTCTGGCCCGTCTTGCTAGGGGAACGAAAATCGTTTTTATCTTGTTTTTGCACTCTAATCACAAATATCAGCCTCTGTGTTCGGTCATACGTAATGATTTTGTATTCATTGGATGTTTTCTCAGCATCGAAACAGTGGCATCACGAGGACCTGTGGCACTCGGGGACAAAGGTAAGCTTGGCTGTTCTCAAAAAATGCACCAGGAGTGCGAGACCCTTTGTGTGGCCCCCTGATATTATGAACTGCACAAAATATTACAAAAAAATTGGAAAGATTTCCTGAAAGTCACTTGAATTGTTCTGAAAAATTCAGGTTGTGCGGAAAATTGTCTTACGGGATGCATGACCTTTTTTGATGGTTCATACTTCATAAAAGGGCAGCAACCAGCTGATATTTGCGGAGGGGAACAAAGTGATTGTAACTTATTGTTGTACCAAACAACTATGGACGTTTTTGGAAAATTTCAATGGGGGCAATTGCCCGGTTGCCCCCCACTTGGTTGCGGGCTTGATTGATACACATTTGTACTCCTTTCACATTAGTATGAATGTCCTGAAACCATACAGTCAATTATGCTATGTCGTTCTACATTTTTTTGATTTCGTGGGACAGTTTTGACTATCGCCAGGACGTTTCGCTCGGGGCGCGTGTCCCAGTGGGTCATGGACGCTTAGTACAACCTAATAAAGGTTACGGACCCCTCGAGAAGAAACGCTGCAATGAATATTTGAAATTAGGTCGTAAGTCAGTGCAGTAGTAATCGAAATGTCTGCAAAGCCTATTAACCCTTTTGAAATGCCAGAACAAAGCCTATTAATCCTTTAAATCGCATTCATGGACCGTTAAATCACCTTCACGGACCCCTTAGGAGTTCACGGACTTCAGGTTAAGAATCCGTGATCTGTGATCTAAAGGCATCCCTGCATCTAAAAAGTTTGTTTTTCCTCCGGCCAAACGTTGAAAAAACCTAAACACACTTCAACGTTTTCTATAAGCGAAGATTTCTCCTTTGTTTTATTCGAAAAACTATTTCAAATATATTTTTGATTTTTTTCCAGTGGTTGTTGGCTTTCAGGGCGATTTTACATAAAATTGTTTTTGTTTTTTATATCAATTCATTGAGATTTCTCACGAAAAGAAAAATTTAGTGAAGGCAACAGCATCTGTATCACCGATCTACTGGAACGTAGGCTACCGAATTTTAGTCGGTAAGGCAGAATCAGTAACAAAAGCTACTGCGGTGGGCGCTCCGGCAGTTGAAAGCTGGGCGGCAAGCAGAGTTGAAAAAAACAGCCGAAGCGAGTGTCTGCAAATACAAGCCCGAGAAATGCTGGGTTCCGAAATTTTTATAAAAAAAAAACCTGAGCAAACACATCGAGTGGTGCTGACGAGACTCCCGCTAAAGTTAAACAGTAACCAGGGGACAATTCACTTACCGTTGAAAATTCCGCTGTGAAGATTGGAGCGCCGTCGCCACGAGTCTCACGCCTTGCTTCAGAGCAGCACAAAACCAAGCGCTAATTGTGCCTTTTTGCTTTAAATTTCTAGCCTGTTGCCCGGAGAGCAAGAGCAAGTAAAAATATCGTCGAATTTAACGTGAGTGAGGAATCTAATAGTACAGGTTGTTTGGGCTTGAAATGTATTGAAAAGATATGAAATATTTTATTTATATCTTTAATTCAAACTTTGTCTAAATTGGTTGCCTAATTTTTGTTAAACAAAAGATTAGCTTATACATTATCGGCACTAATGTGTTTAACATCAAAACGAAACTTTGTAGTTACCAAGCCATTGGTTTTCGTTGTTTTTTATCAAGCCACGTTTTTAATGTTTGGAAAATAAGGTGCTGTGCAAGGTACATTTAGAAGGTGTTTAAGATTTTGTTTCGGCCACCTTTCGTCTCCCATCTTTACTCAAGTAGAGTTAACTGTGATTCCACGGTGGGAAGATGGTGATAAAAAAGTAATATAAACTTGCTAACTTGCCACGTCTTACAACAACTATTAATTTCTATCAAGTTGTAAGTTGGCTTGAAATTAAAATCATAAGTGAAAGTGGAAAACTACGCCCGCAGCTTCAACATAAAAAAATCTATCACGAACGCATTTTAAGTACAGTAAACACGTTCTTTCGTGGTGTATCACGCACGCGTATTGCTGAAAAACGCAAAACTTTTCATGTCAGACGAAAGTTGGCGTTAAGCATGTAACTCCATCAGCACTTCGGCGCAATGCGACCCAGCGACGAATCTAAATTTCACTTGTGGGATTTTTGGGAAAATCAGGGTCAGGTGGGCTACGCACTTCGCAGTATGTAGTAGAAGTTACTAGATGGCGAGAAGACACAAAAGAAGGTGTTCTCTGAAGCGACCAAATATTCAAATGGCGCGACGTGGTCTCGGAGAAGGCGTGGACCCAGCACTGAATTGCAAATCCTGAAACACCTTGTGTGGCAAACATCTATTCTAAGCCACTCTAAACACATTTTATTGGCCCTGCACTTTTAATCTGTTCTTAAAAGAAACTGTGAAACCAACGCTCTTCAGTGTTATACGAGCGAATAGACATCCGAATTCAAAAACAAAAGTTCTATTTTTTTCTTTAAAAACAAGTGCTTTAAACAAACGTGAATCGGTGTTAATTTAATATTACTGTACAAACATGAACGAATTGCCAAGACAAATTGTTTGGACTGAACTTTTGAGATTTTATAATGCAACACTGTTGCAATGGATAGATTTTTCCATTTTGATCTGTGTTAAATAGATTTTATAGTCCGATACAACATGTCTCGCTCTAAGTTTTGCTTAAATTTTCTTTCTCGGAAGCAGTGGTTTGCTTAACCTTGTAGATTTCAAGCTTAACAACAACACTTTTTGAAATCGAATATATTAATTAAAAAACATGCTGGTTTCTCACTTTGCTAAAACTTCATAATGATATTTTCAAGACCCTTGACTAACAACACACGCCTCGCAATTTTCCATAGCTCTTATCAACAACTGTATAGGTAGCTATCTTCATTTGCAGCAATGCAGGTATCCTGCGCGTGTAACGTCCTTCAGTACAAGGTGCTATCTATGCGGGCAAGATAACCAACCTGTCCTTAGCTGGCCACAAAATGCTACTGCGCGCTTCAGCAGGTGAGTCAAGCCGCAAAAAGCTCGAGGAAAGGTCGCTTTTCGAAGCCAAAGCTAGATATGCTTTTGCGGCTTACCTGTAAAAGCTGACCGCAACGATAGATCATTGCCGATGGCCAGGGTGATATTAACCAAGCGTGTAGAAAAACTACAGGTAAATATTGACTCAACGTTTCTGAAAGGCGAATCAGATTTTTTCAGAACACCTCAGTTTTTTTAAAAAATTGGTTTTGCCCCAATTGGGGTGTGGGACGTGACTTAGTAAGCATGAGTGCAACACGGAACTCAGCCAGGTGATATGCAAGGTCACTGTCTGTGAATGGCTGCAACCACTCAGCTTCTCTGCACGTCCAACGGCAAACTTGCTGACTAAAGCGTATTTTATACTTCTCCACGCCATTCTTGAACACTCACTATATGTGCGCAGAATTATGCTGTATGTTGGCAGTAAACATGAAATTCATCAACCTTTTCAAAAACGCGTTATAAGAGAACTCACTTAAAATCTAATCAGGTTTGTTCTAATAAAATTCTAATCAAACTTTGCTTCAATTTGCAACTTGCTGTGCGATGGTGAATTGTATAAATTTTATCGGGTTTTAATGATATCGCAAAATATGCAGGCAGCTGTTAACAGATGATAGATTCTAGTTTAACTGAAGCGGTCAGGCAGCGCCGATGATGTAGACTCAATCGCAGCAAAGAGGTTGTATGAAACTATTCACCCTTTTCTGAAAAACTTTTGTTTTGCATTAACAAATTGATAAACGCCGTTTGCAGTTTGCAGTTAAAGTGGTTCGAACGAAAATGCCGATCACGAGTCATACGTAGTTTTACGCAGCCATGTCTGGTAAAAGCGACCAACAGAAGACTCGCAGGAAATACTTGACAGGCAAGAACAGAGTGACTGCTTACCAATAGGTTGTGTAGTTTGCTGTAATCAGTTTGCACTGAAATATGGCAAAACAAAAAGAGCCGCTGTTCATTGGAGTGTTACAAGTGTTTTTCTTTTTCAAGGTTTTCAATTTTACTGTTTTTTTTTTCTTTTACGGCACATCACGGCGAAAAGTCGCTGCTAGCAATTGCGTTTCTTGTTGAAATAACTGAGATACTGCTCATTCCCAAGAAACTGCACTTGCCCCACCTGTCTGAGGCAGAAAACCGATCAAGTATTACGAACTTTTGCTCTTACAAACGTTTGATAGTTTTCCTATTGCACATCGCGTAATTGCTTTGTTTCAAGGATTCAAAGAGCTTTCTCAACTGGAAAACCAAACGTTATCGTGTAATGTTTACCACGCTATTGTTAAAAGTAAACGCGGAATCACTGGAATTGGACGGAAAATTAAAACTCATTTGAAAAAGCCGTCGCTGAAAGGATCTTGCAAGTTTTGAACAGAGACGTGGTCTGGAATCTCACGCATTGCAAAAACAACCATCACTTACTTTCTGCTTTTAGGCCAAAGTACTGTTTTCTTGAGCGATATGCACTTTCGCTCCGCTTCGCGGTAAATCCATGCACGTTCAACAATCCGCTAGACGTCGCTCTTCCCAAACGATTAATGACAGTGCATTTGTAGGTACCTCGGTCATTGCGGGTCGCGTTTTTAACGACCAAAATATGCTTTCCGTCGTTGAAGGTTTCTGACCAACTGAGAGAAGGCATGAACATCGTTGTAGAATTTGTTACTTACAACAACACGATTCCAAACTTTTTTCCAGGCTATGCATACTTTTAAGTTTGAAAACAGAATATCCAGTTAATTCCGAAAATGTTTTTCTAGCTCAGACAATTAAAAGCTCTAGGTTTGCTGTACGTTTTCGAGGAATCAGCCAAATGGGCTTGCTGTCTTCACTTTGCGATTATTAAATTTTGCATATATCTGTATTCAAGTAACTAGTTTCCACAAAGGCGAAACAAGTAAATTTATCTGGAAATTTTTTAACAGGAAAGCGATTTCACGCAACACTACGCATTTTCAGTCCTGATATGTTATAGAAATTTAATCTCTTTATGAAAGTTTTCAGGACTGAGGGTGCGTTTCTACCTCAGACATGATGCAATTTAACAATATTGTAGATTTTTGTTATAATTATTGCTAATGAAAGCGTTGCTTCAAAGCATTGCAGTTTCTTTTGCAATGCAGCACCAGTTGGAGCAATTTTTGTTACTGTTTGTTGCATCCTGCTTATCACCTCCATGGTCTTGCTAACCATTTCGAAGGTGCCCAGTTCTCTGATGAGCCTGAGATGTTCTGAGATCTGGGGCAGTAGTTCCCGACCGGGTTTTTTTTGGGTCCAAGAGGAACATGACCTTTGTTTGTATAAGATGAAAGGAAAATAATGAAATGCCAAACTACTCGCTGTGGTGGTGAAGCATGCAAAAGACGACAAATCGAGCGCAACTCCAGAATCCAGGCTACAGGTCAACGCATGATCTGGCTCACATGTACGGAAATATTTATTCAGTTTGATAAAAAAGTACGCAAGTTGCTATTTCCAGCCTTTAGCTGCGCTTTTTACACACCTTTAGCTGCGCTTTTTACACACAAATCCATTCGTTAGATATTTTGATTGTTATGAAACAATTCCACTTTGTTACGTGGTAAGTTGCATGAAACATTCCATGATTTTTGGCGCACAAAGTGAATGATAACCTGTTCTAGTGGAAATCACTTTTAAAGGGATCCGCAGCTTAGAGCAAAATCGTCAAAAGGGGCAATGTCACTGAAAGGATTGGGAACCGCTGAAAAGGCGTTTACTGTCCCACGAACCCCACAAACGCGAAAGTTTAAACACAAGTTACAAACGAACAAAATTCACAGTTCCAAATTTTTTCACACATGTACTCACATTCGGTCTGTGGGAACTTCAATGCCTTTCCCGTCTTTGTACCAGAAAATGTCAGGTGGCGGATTGCCTTGGACCTGCAAATGAACGATTACATAACTCTGCTGTTTTTTACTACCTTGTGCGGTCGCACTTTACCGTCGGACGTGTAAAGTCTTTTCAACGGGATTGCAAAGTTAGCAGCGTATTTTACAAGACTTCACCTTTGGACGCAACAATACCCCTATACAGACTTTCCGATTAAGGTCAGGGTCCCCCCATTAGGATCGCTCACAAGACGTGGGAGGGTACCACCCCGAAAATTGCAATGCTCTTTCCATTAAATTTTGGAACGACGTAAGGAAAGATCGTAAATTTTTGCACAAAAACATAATCGAAACAGATAAAGTTGCAGCAAAGTTACACGTGAAATTCTTGTTTCTAGTGCTTCCCCTGTCGATTCGTTTGACCGACGTCAGGAGCTGTCCCAGGCCAAAATCAAATTAAAAAAGAAAACAATACTTTATGTGTTTGCCAAAATAGACAGGTTTAGATAAAATGAAATTANTGGTGATTTGAGCAACTTTCACGTCTGATAACGTAGCAGATGTGTGNACTATTTAGAAAACAGCCTTGTTCTCGAACGATTTTCCACCAGTCGTACGCTACAGACGAAAGCTCTTGGAAAAGTTTCGTGTTAATTTCGATGCAACACATTTCTTTTTCCGAAAATCAATCTCCCTTCTCAATCGCAAAGCTACTGAGATCTGATTCATAGCTTGTACCTTATTTATATGCTAAAACATACAATATGCGTTTGCGGTTGTCAAGCTAAAAGAAGATATGCGTGCTTCCAACTCGCCTACTATGCTTGCAGCAGACACCGGAGGCAGCTGAGACCTGCAGTTAATAGCGTTGACGGTTCCAGACCTGGCGGTTGTGGAGAGGTCAAAAAACAGGCATCACCTCCGTGAAAAAAGAACAAAATAAGAAAAAACTGTTATCAAACGACCCCACTTAAGGGTGATAAGGGGGCGGGTCAATTGCACCAAATTTCCCTTCCTGAATCTGCCTCTTGTTGATAACATACACTGCATGCATTGCTAGTAGTACAAAAGGCCTGAATATGGCCGCAAACATCTGGAAATAAAGCACGTTACCTTGCATGTGAAGCGTGCAGTTTCACCTTCTTCAATTTCTATGCTCTTCACTGGCACATCGAAACGTGGAACGGCAGGTATGCGGTTGACGTCTTGCTTGGGAAGATTTTTCGGTACGTCTATTTCGTTTGTAAATGAGGATTTCCTTCGAAGCGGCGCTTTTTTTCCCATGCTTGTCGCCGACAAGCTACGAGACCGGTATGACGCTCGCTGCATTGTGGCTGTCTGTTTGTGAACGTAACGTTCAAAGTCCTCGGAAACTGAGTCGCGATCACAGCTGGCTTTTTTTCTGTTTTTGTTACATAATTGCTGTCTTGAACTTAAAACAGCTGTTGATCAGGTGGAATCAGCGAAGTTGGAATTTTTCAGCGGTGCTCAATGAAACCACAGCCAGTGCCTAGAACAATCTAGAACAATGCGATACCAACAGTGAACGTTTTCCCGGTAACTGCGAAACAGTTTGCATAAAGCAATCCAGTTAAAAAAGAATTTGCACTCATCGAAAAATACACTAAATGCAGGATACGTTCCAGATACTTTAAAACGTGCATTTTTGCAGGAACGTTAATAGCCATGGGGAAAAAACGATAAACGTCTTGTTCGCTGACACGTTTAGTGATATTTAGGCTTGGAAAAAGGTCGATGAACTTTTTATAGCTCTTAATTTCCTTTTTAACAAACAAATAAAAATATTTTATTTTTGTCCTCCCCAATCAAAACTCCTGGCTGCGCTTCTGCCAACAAGTGATGGTCAGTTTTTCACAGTGATTTCCAAATCAATTCAACTGCAATTACACTTCCAAGAAGGCCTGTCATTCAACCGCAGATGGAAATTTTGCATCCGGGGAAAGACAGTTGGGAAATGGACCTTCAGGTTCTCCCGATGTTTCGATTGTGTTGTGCGTTAAACGGTGAGGAAAAGCGGTGTGTTCCCAAAAATGGGGTCCCATTTTTTAACAGGCGCGATTGTCTTTTAGGGAATAACTTCCTCAAATTGCACCTACAGTAGGTACCGCCACTGACTATGATAACCTGTTTTTGTAGGAAACCTGAAATATTATCACCGCTCTTGGTCGAGTAATGCTGCATGAGACAAGCAGTCCCTCACCATTATGTGAGTTTTGTTCCGATCGCTTCACAAACTATTTGGTCAATACCTTCTCTCTCACCTCCAACCTGTGCTACCTGCGGCAAATAGAATTGGATGGTCAATGCATTGCTGGCATGCTACTGCTCCTTGTTCGTCGTTGGCCGCTTTGCACTGTTTCTGGCATCTTAACCTTTGTACAGTAGTAGGTGTGCAAATGTACAAGTAACGCAGACCGGTGGAATTCGCCCATGCGATCAAGGAGATGCTTGAGCGCGCTTTGAGAAGTGAAGAGCTCTGACAACATTGCCCGTTAATTACGTCTGTAAATGCCTTCAAAAACTTTGGTTTTCTGAAAAACGTTAAGTAAACACGACGGTGGAACAAATTTTATAGTGGTGGTCCGATCGAAACGTGCTGCCTACGTCATGCTTGAATGATTTTGTGACGCCATAATCATTCAACCTGTGGAATGCCCTTTCTGCACAATTTCAGAAGAAAACGCACCTACGTTCGGTGGGATTTTATTCCAGATATTTCATATCTTTTCAGTACCGTTATCTTCAATGGATACGTGGTTCTCTGCTGAACAAACCTGTAGGAAAACTCTCGAATAGCGTAGACAAAATTGGTGCACATTTTCAAGGTATGCCGGTAATTTATCAACTTAAAAACATTCCTGAAACGTTCTGATCATGTTCTTTCGTACGACTTTGTATCTTTAGACACTGGGCGCCAACCTCTTGTGCGAGTAACATGTAGTTGGAATTACGCAACATTTTTAGGTTTTACTGCGCATACGGCCATCCCAAGCATCCTGATCACAAACAAACGACTAATTAATTTGTTCCAGAGATGATTTGTATCAAGCCATCAGTGGAAGAGGTAGCGACACATGTACGGCACAACGACACAACAAGGTTGATGAAAATAAGCTTGCCTTATTGAACAAATCGGGTACTAAGCAAAATGTTGAAGATGGTGTGTTTTATAATGAAAAACTAAAAACGCAGCCCAATAGTCAATAGTGTGGGGTCTTTTGTTCTACGGTTCCCATTGAAATACAATGGAGGGGCCCGTACATCCACCGAGCACCCTTGTTCCGATATCCACAACCTAACCTATCGCATAGCTGAGGTGATACTTGGAAAACGTGTGTGTAAAATAATGTATCTACTGCAAAACGTCTTCCACAGCAAACTGCATTATCTTTTCAAATCCGGTGAATCCGGCTGATTTAGAAATTTAGGTCACGTGGGTCAAGCAACAGGTTCATGGCTGTGGTAGTTTACCAGTCAACTGTATCGTGTAAAAATGCTAGAGAAATCATATCATTGTTGACCTTTGCCTGAGGTTTAAGCTCTGTGTAGAAGGTAGTGACTGGGCCAACCAAGCAGTTTATGGTTGTGCGTAGTGTACCAGTCAGCTACAGCCAGGAAGTCTCAGCTGTGTGCCAGGACAAATCCGTCATTTGCAATCTTGCAGGCTAGTTTTGTTTTAGAAAAGATCGCACAAATCTAAAAAATTTATAAGACAGACGTCCTCTGGCGCCAAACTCAGTTACCTAGCGACCATCACCTGTAGCTGCAGATGCAATAGGTGCGATATTGGATGTGGTATTGCGTGTCATTGGTTGAGGTTTGTTCAGCATACTGTGTTCCAGATTGTTTCACCTGAGAGCGCTTATCACAATATTTGGTTTTATAAAAACAACGTTCGCCATAATTTTTTGGACATCAATCATATTTGCAACCGTTTTTCGGCACATCACTTCGAAACAACATAATTTTTTTAATTAGCTAATATGTCAGTCACCAGGCAACCTCCATAAGAGTTAAGTGTCCTGGAGTCATCAAGGCTGCCACATTAGTCCATATTTATCTTTGTGGAAACACTTTTAAAGAGAATCATATTGTTCGCACGCGTTAGGAAACTTGCAAGGGTGTCTGATGGATATGGGTAAGTTAAAAAAACTGCATAAAGCACAGCGGACAGTTCATGTCTGTTTCAAAAAATTTGGGTTAAATTTTACCAAAGCGCACTCACCGAAATGTCTGTTTCATAAAATGTGTTGCTAACAACACATAGACATTTTCTCACATTATCTTTAACTTTTGGCACTGCATCTAGAGCAGAGGATGAGTTCAATACTCCCAACCAAGTATTTTCATGAAAGCGAGAGCGCAATAGCCGCACCACGAACTATATGTACGGCTATTATTTGGCCCTTATAAAACTCATTGGTCTCGTTCACTGCATTTCTAGTGTCATCCACTCATGATATCAAGTTTCACAGCCACACATTTCTGCAGCAAACAACATCACAAACTTTTCGGTCATCTTATATTCTACTCAACGTTGTGTTTCTTCTTTTCCAGAGACAAGTAGTATCCAGCTTGTTTAACTGTGTGGTTATTTTAAGGTATAACAGTGAGTGCAAGAAATAAAATATAAAACATTAAATCCAACTATATCATATTGTTTAGTGTTTGCGGACAAACATATCCTAATATTTTCGTGTCTACATACAACCGGTTGTACATTATTAACAGTGTCTTTTTTACACTGTTAAGTTGTTTTCTCGATTTTGTTTTCTACGACGTGTAAGGAAATGGCACCAAAACTTGTTGTGGATTTTTAACTTTACTTCTCTTTCGCTGCAGTCAATCAAGACTCTGGCTTCGCTATTACATCCCAATCTGCGCCACCATCGTTAAAGAGCGTAAACTTACCTTGGGGCAATTTCTGATCCCACTTACTCGCAAAACAATGCTTGGATCCACATATACTGATGTGGTGTAAACGTACATCATCAGTTCGAAGCTCACACACAGACCACTGGGCTAGCTGAAGTTAACTATTGCTGTCTGCTGATATTTTGCTGTCTGTAGCAGCCCACATTGCACTAAAAATATTAACATTTAATTGTTTGGGTATCCTTAGACTTTAAAAGACAAGAATGTCTGATGCGTTTAGCTTCCTCATCACTTCAGCTTCTGTTTTCTAACAAGAGGTCAGACCACTAAGCTAATGCCAATGCTTTGAACTAACTCCTTGCAGTCCTGGGCGAATTCCATTCCAAAAGAAGGTTATTGACCGACTGCTCGCCGAGGCAAGAGTAGAAGTCTTTATTGTACATGACAGTGCCTGAACTGTTGACGCTACTAAGTGCCACTTCAGGACATACTCTATTACCAGGACGCGTTAACTGTCGGCAATTCGCGTTCAATGCGAACTACTTTTTACCATCATTGGAAATAGCTGCTTTATCGGTGGTTATAAATCTTCTGTGGGAAATGTCCCTGATTATGGATCCTGGATAGCTTTACATTATAGTAACTTGAGTAAAAGAACTCTAACAAGGCTTCGGGTTGTGCAAAGTAAATTGGTATGACGACAGACGGCTGAAAAAGGAACGTTCTAACAAGCCCATTATTTTTAGTGCATGCACAACCAACATCAACTGCATTAATGAAGTTTGGCTGGACCTAACCTTACATCTCTTATCCGAAACGAACAACTTTTGCTATCGATAGTGGGCAGCGTGGTACAGTTAAGAAAAGTTACACACAAAGCATAAGACATCTATTACAATTGTCACGCAAAAATTTGTTTCAGGAAAACCTTCTTAGAATGTCAAAAAACCCGTGAAAGACCTGCTCCGGGTAACTTCTTCCAAAACAGCTTAAGACTGGAGATGGACCAATATATTATCTGGTATTGGTAACGAGCTTACAGGCGTACGTCGAACGTAGCTTGTTTTCAATGCATGCCATCCAAGTGAATTACGAGCCACATGCCAATAAAGTAAATTACTCTAAGTTGCCCCATTCTTTGATGTTATCCACATTGCAGAAATATTACAATCGACATGAAAAAGATGAAGGTATTCTGCCTGTAGGAAAAATAAAATTGTGTTTTTTGTAATGAAAATATTGCAAAGTAGACAATCCAACACTTACAATTATACCATTATTTTATTTTGTGTAGGGTATCATCCTAGGTCTTTTTAAGGATAATACCCTGATGAGCTTATCGATTTTATAAAAGTAGTTGGTATGAGATCAGACAAACTGTTGAAACTAGCATAGAATCAGTTGTATTCTTAAATGCATGATTACTTCTACCGGTTGTATAAAGAATTCCAGCACAGAGGACGTACGTAAAACTATAAGGCAATGCTCCTCAATGTCTTCTTTCGAAAACCACAAAAGCTGAAAAACACGTAGTCCATCGCCCTGCAATTTTGCGATTCTGCTGAGTGCCATTTTGTTTTTCATTGATCTGAAAGACACAGCCATCGTTTAAGACAATTTGAAAATGCGATTTTGCGAGATACATTATACACTTAACAGGTGTCGGCAAAAGCAATCCGGCGCGTGATGGAGCTTCATAAAATGTAGATACAGAGGTTCAGGGTTTAAGATTTCGTGAGAATTTAACTTTCGAAAACCCGTTAAACTGCACTGCAGCTGATGTTTATCTACCCCTCACGTTACTGAAGCTGCTGTGCTGGTATTGCAGGAAGCTGTCAAAGTCGTGAAATGCACCAAGAAAGTACTAGATCTTCCAAGCGAACTTTTCTGTGCTTCAAACTCTAAATATCAGAATGAACTGATATTTTTCAATAAACATAAGAAACCATTTGTGTTTTTCGTTCATTCATTTTCGCACCCGCTTTTCCTCTGGTGAGGTTAGCGAGGGGCAACAGCCTCAGGGGGATTAGCGAGGGGCAACAGCCTCAGGGGGATTTTTCTGAGACATTTCCTCTGGTGAGGTTAGCGAGGGGCAACAGCCTCAGGGGGATTCGAAATACTTCACGGTTTTCAGCAATTTCTGACAGTTCTGGTGGTTTTGAGACACTTCTGGCCACGTGGCCAGACACTTCTGGCCACGTGGCCGAACCATCGTGGTTGAGATCTCTTTTCTGAGACAGATCTCTTTTCTGAGACATCTTTTCTGAGACACTTCTGGCCACGTGGCCGAACCATCGTGGTTGAGATCTCTCTATTCCGAGAAGTGGCTCAACATTCAATTCGGTGAAGAAGTGGCTCGCTGAGTGAGGTAAACCGGGGTATGCCGCAGTTCGCACCATACTGTTGAACACATGGTGACAGTTTTGAATTACAAGCTCCTGTGTCACATTTCTACAGCACCACTTCCCGACACTGCAGTTTCTGACCTAAGAACAGCCACTGACTGATGCTGTCCTTGCGGTCAAAATCAAGAGCAAGGCGAAGTACATTGTGCTCATTGAGACATAGGTTCTTCCAAAAACAGTGCACGTTTTCACAAAAACTTGTCATGATTTTAATTCCAGTATCTCCAGATAAAAAAGAGATTAAGCTTTAAAAATTTTGCTGCAATAAGGGGTGAAATCTAGGCTTTATGACATCATGTTTTTCCTTTTTTCGAAAATTCCTCAAAGATTTTTGTAAAAGATCAAAGAATCAAACTGTGATGGAATCTCAAACATTTTGCAAAAGCAGTTGAATGTTGTTGCAATAGGGCTGTGAAACCGAAACTCCAATTCTAGGCTCCGATTCGAGTTCCAGCTCCAGGCATCTAAAGTTTTTTGGCTCCGGCTCCAACATCTAAAAGTTTCGGCTCCGGCTCCAAACAAGTGGCGACATAGTGAACGAATCTTTCGCAACAAGGCGTTATTGCATCATAACCATAAGTTTGCTGCCATAATGTCAGCAAGCTCTCTTAACACAATAAGGGATTTTGCAATTTTTGAAAACATTCAATTACCAGCACAAAAAATTTCTTAACCCACGCTTGCCCAATAAGTTAACACCCTTGCCCCACAAACCAAGGCTATGGAACCGGAACCCAATTTCAGGCTCCGGCTCCAGCTCCAATCATTCCAAATTGCTTGGGCTCCGGGACCGGTTCCTGCTCCGGGCTCCGACTCCACAGCCCTATACAGTGAAAAACATGAATGCCTCAAACGTTCTACACTTCAGGCATATGATCCGACTGCAAATATCGGGTTGCTATAGTCAACAGAAAACTAAAACACACTCGTTACAATAATTATATGGCCAATAGCTGTACATTAGGTAAAAGAAACAGTGAAGATTTACGTTTACGATGTGTCAGAACATGATGCGGATAAAACGCTTACAAAAGAAGAAGAAAAACCCCAAAGACGCAAAATTGTCAAATAGCGACTGAGATATTTTTGACTGTAAGGTTTACTACTTAAATGTTGAAATAAAAAACGTCCTTAATTGCAACGAACAACTATGCGTAGACGTCTCGAAAGAGACCGCAGGCACAGAAACGAAACACATAGGATCGCGTCGAAACAACGTCAAAAAACATTTGGCTGCAATCAGATTTTTTAGATACAGCTGAGGTTGCGTTAGCGAGAGTCAAGAGTTTTTTGACCTTGCTGACCGCAAGACATTGAGAGACCGCACCTATTTTATTTGAACACCGTGATGGTCGTAAAGCAAGGTTTTAGTGTATCTCGATGGTGGTAGTAAAGCGAGTTTCTACTGTATGTTGAGAGACCGCTGGAAAAACTTGAGAGACCGTTTCGGTCTCTCAAAACACAAAGCTCTAGCGAGGATTACTAGGAACGTTCCTCCCTTCTTCAGGTCAATTACCTCCATTGCTGAGCTGCAATAATTCGGTGGGACTTCAAATATTGCCCCAGTGGTTCCCCACCGGGGTGCCGCGGTATCCTCGGGTGCCATTTACAATACTCAGGGGTGCCGCGAGAAGAGACATTCATCAATATATCATTAAAAATGCAGTTTAAAAACGTCATTAATTCTTAAAGCAATTTGCGATGGTTTCGCCACTGGGTGTCGCAGATGTTATATTTTTCTGTAGGGTGCCGCAAACCTAAGAATGGGTTACAATGTGAGGCCCGAATGCACCGGATTTTTTAAACATGCTTGTTGGTACTTAAATGTAATGTAATGTCGCGATTTCGTTCAGTTAGAGAGTACGCAGTATTGTACGCACACACAGTGCGGCTTCAATAGCGCGGTCTCGGTCAAGATGATAGCAGGCGTGCTACTGGGAGCTTGAAACTCGTGTATATCGCAATCGAAGACACAAAACGACATCTCATGATTGAATAAACTTTAAATGTGTTGCAGGCGTTTTTTTATATTATAAATATAGTTAATGATGTCATGTGATGGTCAATGGCTCTCACGGTGCATGGCTGTTCGGAAAAGTTGCTGTCAGTGACAAAAGTCCTCTCTAGATTACCCGACCACCGCCCGCCCAAGAAAACCTGAAGTAATAACCAATTTTATTCACACGTAAAATGTGGATTTTCATCAAAAAAGTGAAATTGTCGTTTTTTTCACAATAAAAAAAATACTGACTTCGTCAGTTTTCATCAAAAAGTGNAAATGTTGCCACGNTAAAACTGAATGCATCGGGACCTACCTAAAAACTGCAGGTCTACCGAGGCCTACACTAAAATACAGGACAACATGNCTTGTGTATACTACGTCACCTCTCTACTGGAGGATCATAAATGTGCCATTTTTGTGATCTGCGACCAACAAAACCTACATACGACCACGTTGTGGCCTACGTTATGTTGCGACTTTAATCCGGCAAAATGTGCGTTTCAGCAAACTGCCTTTTTTCCATTCAAGATCAGTGTTAATAAATCGTTTCACTTCAGTTACAAGCAGAAGCATGAGGCAAAAAAGATCAACAAAATTGTTTGGTCTCAAAAGCTCTTGTTATTTAAATTCGAAGCTTCCGTGGGGGGTTGGGAATGAGTGAAATTGATCGATAGGTGATATAACAACAAGACGATTTAGTGACAGAAACCTTTGTTGAAAATACGTTTTTAAAACGTGTTAAATTCGTCAAAAATCTCAGTAGACAAGTTGTGAAAGCGCAAGCTAACTAAATGCCTTTGCTCGAAATGGTCGAACTTGCAAATTGTCGGCTTACCGCGTCACGTTACTTTTGCAACACCAAATTGTAGTTGCAGATGAATCGTTGTTTAACCGTTAAGCGACCCTGATGTGGTTCGTGCAACGGAGACATCAGCGCGAATAGTCTTCTGCAGAATAAGCTGCAAGCACTTCAGTTCCTGGCTTGCTTACCCTAGCAGCTGGCCCAGTATGTAGAGCAGCCGAGCTTTGTCTTGTGTAGCTTATTGAGCCTCATGCACTGAATCCTGACATATCGTTTTGTTTGATTCAATCCTTGCTTTGGTTCTTTTATTTACAATCGGGTGATTTTAGGTAAGGTGCACTCCAGACGTGTTTCACGACGTTGAACTTATACATCTTCTGATGAGCCAGGGTTTGATTACTGATTTCATCGAATGACAAATTTTAGTTTTTCATGTATAGATGGAGTTTTCTTCGCAGCTGTAATGAATTGGCAGCAGGATTTTCTATACACACGGTGACTACCGCTTGGGTAAGGTAGCAAAAACTTAAATTGGCGCAGGGAGCCAAAAATATCTGGGCAGCTGCAGCGTTGTGCCCGAAAAGTCATGTCTATGCCCAAAAATAGATTTCTCAAATTTCCAACTGCAATGTAAACGCCGAAAAACAGTTGACTCGACCGACAACCCTTGATTACAGGTAAAACGTGCAGTGTTGTGCAACGTACACAGAGCTTGGAGAATTGAGAACAAAGCACTGGTGTTGCGAGAAATCCTCTTTACATGTATTAAAGGCATAGGCGCAGGGGGCACAAATATCTGGCAGGCTGCTGCCTTATGCCTGAACAGGTATGTTCATGGCCAAAAAGTAACTTTTTCAAAATTTTTCTCTAAGTAATGTAAAGACACATCTAATGCAATTTTCGCCCGATCACTACCGAAAGAGTTAAATTGACAAACATTTAAAAAAAAGATTACAGTTTTGGCAAAATATTATTTGCAAAACCAATTGATTTATGGAATTTTAAATGTTTGAAATAATTTTTGCCAGCAAGCAAAATAATTTAGGATCTGCAGCCCTCCGTGCATCCCGCCTCGTACGTCTATGTTCTTGGGAGATGTCGAACTACACTAGGTCTTGTCAAAAATGGCGACGTTTGTCTGTACGATCTCGTAGATTAATTTAACCTTCATTTGACTGTTTCCTGGATTCAGGCCCGCAACCAGGGGGGCAACCGGGAAATTCCCAGGCCCGTAACCAGCTTGGGACACCAGGTGTGGCGAAGAGTTTTCTGAGAGGGGCCCAAATTTTTAAACTCTGTCCAATAGCTTTAAACTATGCCCAACACATTTTCACAGGAGGGCGAAAAAATTTTCAGGGGCTTCGCCCCCCCCGCTCCTCCTGTAGTTACGGGCCTGGCAATTGCTTTTTCGGAATTTTTCCAAAACATTTTGAAAGCGCCAAAACCTCTTTTAGTTGTTAGGTAAAACAACAATTTCTCAATCATTCCCCCCGGCCCCGCCTGGATTTATCTGTATTTGCTTTATCTCACTGTCACTCATACATGCTCCAAGAAAAAAGCTGCAAATTCTTTAACCTGTTCATAGTGTAAGTGCTTTCGGTACACTGTCTCTGGGATTTCTGTTTGGTCAAGCCTTATCACAGTTGTTTCTTCCCACATCTAAAATAAAGAAGCGTCATTTCCAGGTATGATTTGCATTTCCCTTCACCTGAAAACCAATGGTATCCAAAAAAGATAATGTGTGATGGACTGCTATTTGTTGTGGCGAAATAAGAGCAACGTTCATTTTGTCACGCTTCAGTGCTTCTACTTTGGGTGTCTTCATTCCCACTCAATTGCTCCGAACAGAACGCAAAAAAGCTTAAATCCGAACTTCGAGCTTGGTGGGAAAAGCTGTCACAGGAAATGTCACATCGAAAATACTGTAAAACACGCCTGGTAACAAATGCAGCAATATTCAAGACAAACAGTTTCTTTTTTCTTTACTGCAATACCTAATGATAGCAGCCAGTTAATTCAGAGATAAGAACTTAGAGTAGAAACACCAGCAACCGCTCGATCGTCACAAAACACTTATCAATTATTATTTGTGTCATTTCAGTGTAAATCTGCTCACACCGTCCATCGACCGTACTGGTTTTATTGCTCTATCATTAGTGACATATTAACTCGTCTTTCAAGGGCAAACAATTGCCTTTCGCGGTGTGGTGGCAAAGAACAGAAAACGGTGTTGATCGACTGCTGCTAGATCAGCCATGTCCAATCCAAATGGTTTACTGAGCCAAAAATTATGTCACTATCTTAACCAGGACCGTACACTGAATGACATACCAATGAGGGCCGCACACTGAATGGCTTACTTTGATCTTAGCAAAATAAATTTAGCTTAAGCTATCATACTGAAAGTGTTCGAATCCTCACTGCAGTGGTAACAGACGTGATAAGGTGGCACTGAGCACCACCTGCATCAAAAATGTCAACTTCAAGATTATTAAAATAAGGACAGGTTGTCAGTATATAGCATACTTATACTACAGCGAAAACCTAAACTAGGCCGCGGGTTGGACATAGCTGTTCTAGATAGATCTGCTGTAGCTGGCCAGTGTTACCCCTGTTTCTCAAATGCGTCTCTAAAACAATTTCACATTCATAATTGGCTACTATCCTTTCTTTCAATATCCTCTGTGCTGAAACATTTTCGACGAAGCAAACAACAGTAAACTTTCATTGATTAGTTTAAACCTTGCAGTTTAGCTTTTAATTTTTCCACAAGAGCGCGCAGTTGCCTCTGAAATATTCCGCGACAGCTTGTGCTCGGCAACCTAGCACTTGTCATTGGGGTGAAGGCAAACATAAGGTGAGGTCAAACGTCTACAGATCAATCACAAGTAGTTGAAGGAATCATGCTGTTCGTCAAACGCGGTCGGTTTTGCGTTATGCATGTTCTGTACAACATCCAAATGTTGACAAACCTAAGATTACTCAACTTAATAAGGTTAACGGATAAAGAAGGCTTTAGCATTCACTGCTAAAATCTTACCCTGAACAAAAATACGATAAAAAGTGTTGTAAGAAGAAGAGCATTGATAAAAAATGGTGTATAGAATTCTGGAATAGTGATGTCATCGAAGGATTGTCATGTCGTCAAAAACTAGTGCGCCTAAAGGCTGGTATGTATAGATTGTCACCAAGAGAAAAATGCGCTGTTATCAAGAAAAAAAGCTGTCATTGAGAAATAAAGCACTGTAGTCAAGAAAAAAGTTAGTCTGTCATCAGCATCTAGTGTGCAAGAAACCAGACCTTGAATTCACGCTGAATTGCAAATCAAATGACTTGGCATAAACCAAGTCCGCAATGGCATCCGCCGGTTTGTTCGAATACACGGCGTTCCACATACTGAACTGAAAATGATATTGAAAATATTGTTGTTGCTCGTGAACTTGTTCTGCTGATTTTACCGCTGTGGTCTTCAGAGTAAAAAATAGTCTTGCAAAGATGTCTTGGATTATTTTGCCAGAAACTGCATCCAAACTGAGAATCGCACCGGTATGTTGGATGTTATTACAGATGTTCATTATCGCGGTATTGGTTGGGCTGTTTTAGGTATCGGGCTGATATTTTGTGTGCATTTTGACGATACACAACGCCTTGAAAAAACTCGTCATAACCTGGTTCGAAATCGTTAAGTAAGGCGAACGTTTTTAATACCAGACCAAGTAAGTTTATAAAAACATACTAATCCTCTGATAACAGCATCATGTCCGAATTCAAAATGTTTCATTATGACGAACAATCATACTGTAAATGCAATAAGCTGCGCTTCAATATTTCAATGCAGTAACTTGCATGCATGTAATAGCAACCCATTTGTGCCCTTAAACCACCTCCCCAAAGTTTCTTTTACAGAAAAAAAATTAAGAAAGACAGTCCGAAAAAGGTTGGTTCTAGGTAATAGTAAGAGCGCAGGTCGAACAAAACAAGAAGACAAGTAAGCCAGAAAAGGTGTGCAGACACGAGCAGAGCCCAATTCACGACTCTGTGTTTACCTCTTTTCGACAGATTGGTATTTAAACTTAACATTTTACAACGAAAAATTTAGTGACTAAATTTATTCTGTTTTCTTGTTGTAAAATTTGTTTTTGCTAAATTTTCTTAGGCAATGTTTTTGACAATTCTTTCAATTACAAAATTCCGTTGCGGTAAAATTCTGGCACTTCTCAACGAAAGTTTACTTCACTGATGTACAGTCAAAGTCACCCTTATGAGGCATCTGTAGGATTAACCAGATTTAAGTTTGGTCAGATTCTTATACGTAGCAACAGCATTTGGGGCCAGTGGCGCAGCCAGGATTTTTCTGAAGGTCCCTGAACTTATATATAAGCAAAATGTGATGAAAGAACCATGTCCTTCTATCCAGCGAGTTCGGCACAGACATGTAAGTTTACTTTTTGGACTAGATGTCGGTGTTTCCGTTTGGACAAACTTCCGCAGAATGTCTGCGCAGACCGCGAAAGAAAAGCATAAGTGCTTAAACAATCGGTGGCGTGCAGAGGGGAAGGCGAACGGGGCGACGGGCCCGGGCATTCACGGCAGGGGGCATCCAAAGAGTGAAATTACAAAAATCAAAATGCTGTAACTAGATGATTGTTCCTATTGTAAGGCTACTATAACAGGGTGAATGAATTTAAGTTTTCGAAATTTGTTATTTTCGAAAAAATAAAAGCCAAGTCCACTTTGCGACGAAGTTGTTATTATGCAATCCGTTAGTTCTTCCCTGATAACGGAAAGTAAATGGCACAAAAACATAAAAAGACCACGTGAGATGGATCTCGTTGTTTTGACGAAACGGAGAAATAAGCTGAGCTGCTCATCACCACCATCAAGTAATTTATCAGATGTCTCGTCCGCTATTCCAGAGAAGTACTTCACGTTCTCCACACCTTTTATATGTCAGCTGTGGGGCATTCTTAAATGAGTCAGATGTAGCTTAATCAGTAGCACCTAAGCGCAGTCTCAATGCCGCTCTAAAAGCAACCGATTAGCAGAATAAAGAATTAATTACGCTAGCAACTAGCGGCCAGTCACCTTCACGCTGCATATCTTCAGCGTAAGCACATCGAGGCGCCACCAATGCAGCGTTCACTCCGAAAGTAGCCGCGTGGCCCACGGCGCAAGCAAGTGGAGATTGGCGCCGGAGACCACTCGCGACCCTCCGAAAATAGTACAGAAGCGGGTATACACGAAGCTGAACTAGAGGCTTGAGCCAGGGGTAAACATAGCTGAGGGGAGCCCACTACCCAAGAAAAAATGTGAGAAATGATAGTGAATCAGAAAAAGAAAAAAGTGAGAAGTGATAGTGAATCCGGATGTGGGTGTCTGTACTAAAACCCGAAATCACCGGAAAACACATCGAAAAACGTATAAAACAAAATTGCTTCATCCTATTTTAAAACCAAAAGTTTCAAATCGGAGATAGAAACGTACTGAGCAACTTGATTTGTCTGACAACTACGTGCACTGCGGAAATTAGTTGGTGAGATCGATCAATGGGTGGCACCAAAGAGCCAAACTGGCTGTTCTCTGTCATTTCTCGAAAGTCAGGTTGACAGCTGACAGACGAGTGGCTTGCAAACGTCATTCGCTGGACAGCATCCTCGAGGAAGTAGCAGCAGCCACAGCAACTTCAGTGTAGGATGAATATATTTGAACTTATATGGGAAGTTTTGCGATCCATTGTCGAAACGTTTTTTGGGTAAGCATGCTAGCCTGTGATGTTTAGAAATTGTAGCAGTGGCTTCTTGAGAACATTTGTTCAAGGCAAGTAATTCGTAAGAAGAAAAGGTGCAGAACAAGTATTTAGGTGCATTTCACTGACTTACAAAAGGGAGAAAGACTGGGATGCTAACACATACAGTCTCACCATGAACGTTCATCATTTTGATGAGGCGTAACTTTGCTCTGTCTTATGTTGGTATCGGTGCCTTTCAGACAAAAACGTTGTTGGCAGCTGCTAAACAGTTCAAAACAAGACTTTCGCAAATACCGGTATAATTTTTTATTGCTTGCATGCAAAACACAAATCTAAGTTTAGTTTAAACAGCAGTGTTCGGCTATTTG
>JGI24159J19872_10001375_pt1 | contig 26546 bp, 5 predicted proteins | sample Ectturendosymbi4_FD_19872 | JGI IMG/M metagenome (IMG submission 19872)
ACTGTTGCTAAGATCAAAACTCAAGATTACAAAAATTGAAGATTACAAAATTTTTTTACAAATTGTAACTCCTCCACTAAACACAGCTACAACACTGCTCAACGAACACAGATCGCAACGGCCATTAGGCACTTCTGACTGACAAAACATACTCATCGCGTTTCGCGTCGTTTTTGTCTCAGGCGATCACGTGGTTTGCAACAGACCGATTCGCTTGGTGTGGGTCACTGTTGTGGCTTTACAAATAATACCTTCTATTGTTTCGCACCTTTAACGCTTCACGCGCCATTGCGCAGAGAAAGAGACCTTCACTGAGGTTACGTCAGGTCGTAACAAACTTCCTCAACAATTTTTAGGTAACTGTATATCTGTGTTATGTCTTGTGATGGTTAACAATAATAGAGACGGTTGAGCAAGATAAAGATTTTTTGCAGAACCGCACACGGTTTTCAAAACAAGATACGCCTTTTTCTATACGAAAACCTCAGAAGTTTCAAGCGAAGTGGAAAATACTAGGCAGGCCTATTATAATCATCACAAACTTTAAGCTGTAGCATAGCCTAAGGCTAGGCTACAGTATGCGATGGGCTAGTTGAGATCTTTGCCAGGTACAATGTAAAAAACGGATGACCGTCAACCCAGAATTCGTTAACAGCTGTGTGATGACATACAGTAACTCAAACTGGAGTGGAAAAATACCCCGTTACACAAGTAATACACTTAACACTACTTACAGTCAAAATGATAAAAACAAAAGCTATGACAGGGCTGTTAGTGTTTTGCTTTTAGTCAAACGTGATTGGTTAAAGTGGTCATATGATAAGTACGATATGCAAATGAGGGCAATTCTGGTTGGGGCGTTGGCACTCCCTCTAATTTTTCATTTTTTGAAAAGACATTGTTCCTGAAATTTATTGAAACGTTTTCAAATGTGTGTAAACTAATTGTAATAGAAGACCAAAAAATTGCAACCTAGCTTAAATCATTTCCAAGTTGTACCTTAGAAAAAAGCACCATCTTCACTGTATGTGACTTTTACAAAGATGATGTAAACGAGGAACAGTTGCACAGCAAAGTGAGCCATGAGCCAATTTTTCACAAGCAATAATTTAACAGTCTTACTCCAAGCACTACTTTGAAACTGTTTGAAGAAAGCCAAACTTACTAATTTTTTTTAGTTTACGTGTTTGCTGCACATGCATTTCGCATTGCCCTGTACTACCTGTCCTATGAGGTAGAGTGTACGTTAATGCACTTCGTCGCATTAAAATTATCTCTGATTGAATGTAGGTTGAATTTTTGTTTTTCACTAAATATTCATTCCAATGTCGCAAACAAAATTTAGATTGATAATAGGGCTGCAGTTTGCACATCCTTGGATAATTGTGTGTTTTTAATTTTTTGTGATTACAGTTTAATCTGTTCTGAACGTGTTCTAAAATTTTTGCAAAATTTATGAATGTTTGTATAATTGGGTATCGCCTGTTAAATTAACATTAGTCTAAGAGATACTTTAGAATATTTCAACCAATATTATTTTACCCATTTAAGCTCAGTTCAGTTTGTTTGCAAAACTCAGAAAAAATAACCTTAAAAATACACAGGATAAGACAATAAAGCAAAAATACATCATAAGCATACAAGCATAATAACAGTGAGGACTGATCAATGGCTTCAGTACTACTTCTAGCGTAGGTTCGGATGTACTACTAGCATAGGCACGTACCACAAATCTAGGGGTTGATTTATAAAGCATCTGTTTGTACCAGCAGCATAGGGGTGTGGGACAGCTTTGAAAGCAAATGTTTATACCTCCATTATAGGGATGCCTTTATAAAGCAACTGTTTATACCTCCAGCATAGGGAGTTGATTTATAAAGCAAATATTTGTACCATCAGCGTAGGGGTTGATTTAGAAAAACTTTTACTCTGTAGTGTGTAAAAGTTTTACATCAGATGTAACGATATGGAATGGCCAGTGAAATGTCTTATATCTATTGTTTGCTGCTTGTCTCAAGTTCAATGTTTGCTTTTTTGACATCATAAAACACTTTATTTAGGTTGTTCACAGTAAACCTTTGTTGGTCTCTTTTTTGTGCAATAAACTTTTTCAATAAACAAGGAAATATAAATTGCGGATCAATGGAACATCCCTGTTCCATGGGTCCCACCACCAGCCACTTTTTAAAGTGGACCATTCTACACTACATCCCAACTTATCAACTCGACATTCTCTGAGACATTTCTTTGACTCCAAACCTACCCTGTGAAACATTTGGAACCCTAACCTATCCTATAAACTGTTCTTTCACCTATCCTCTAAAATGTTTGCTGCATTTATGTCAATCCGTATGCTGGTGATATGAACAGTCGCTTTCTAAATCAAATCAATATGCTGGTGGTATGAACTGCCACTGTTCAAGTCAATCCCTATGGTGGTGGTACCAACAATCTCTTTATAAATCAACTCCTTATGGTGGAGGTACAGACAGTCAGTGGTGTGNGGTAGTGATTGTTACTGGGTGTGCACTGTTTGTGACATCACACTGTGGCGTCAAATTTGCTTTTCAAATCCAGTGTTTTGGTGAAAGTTTTTGNTACAGTGCATATCATTATACATGCACTCTCCTTATTCATTGTTGTATAACTTAAAATGTCATTGTATTGTCTTTAAGCAATCAGTGCTCAACCTTACAATGCAGGTGCAAGGTACACTCAATGCTACCACCTAGCAGTCATAATTGCAAAAATATCAGACTGCACAATAAAGCCAAGGAGTAAAACACTCAGCCCAACAACAGCACAGTTTGCAACTGTAAAAACAGTCTGCACGAATATTTTTGACCATGAGTCCAGAAGGTGTGCGCCTGGAATAGCACACATCCAGGATTGGCTGGTCGAAACTACAAGGGAATAAAATACACTCAACCCTTGAACAGCACAGGTCACAGCTGCAGAAACCAGGGGTGGATCCAGCAGTAAGGTTAGGTAGGGGCAATTTCAATAATATTTGATAGTCAAGTCTCATAACAGCTTCGCCACTGTAAGAGAGATGAAGTATACTTCACAACATTGCTGTGACAAAGCAATGGGCGACAAAATGGCCTTTAGCACGTTCGCTGCCAGTCTACAAATATATCATACTTGGAAATTGGGGAAAAGCCAGAGATGTTTCGCTTTGCTTGACTTACCAATCACATAGCTCCTCAGCTGCTTGCATTAGAGAGCTGTTCAAATCCTCAAAAGACTCGGCAAGTCTTCAAGTCTGCAATGTAAAAAAAAATTTGTTTTTTTGTGAGTGACGTTCTAAGTAAAGTAAGTTTTTACCATTTTTGGCTGCTGGTACCTGACCTGCCCCCAACTGCTAGATCAGCTATGTCCTGCCTGCGGCCCAGGCAAAGGTTTTGTGCGGCCCAGTTTAGGTTTTCGCTGTAGTAAAAGTATCCTACATATTGACAACCTTTCTTTAGTTTGATAACCTTGAATTTGACACTTTTGATGCAGGTGGTGTCCTTAGTGCCACTTTATTACATCTGTTAACATTGCAATTAGGATTCGGACACTTTCAGTGTATTAGCTTCAGCTAAATTTGGTTTGCTAAGATCTAAGTAAGTCATTCAATGTGCAGCCCTCATTAATATGTCATCAAATGTGCAGCCCTGGTTAAGATAGCGACATGATTTTTGGCCCAGTAAGCCATTTGGGTTGGACATAGCTGTGCTAGATAAAAGTATTTCACTCAAGTTTTCAATGGAAACTAGGATAGAATCCGAGTGTTTTGAGACCTTGATCAACTTTCTAGCGTTTTTGGTTCAAAAGTTTTGATCTAAAATAAACAAACAAAGTAATTCTCTGATTATGAGATTGGTTACTTTGTTTGTTTATTTTAGATCATAACTTTTGAACCAGAATTCCAGCAAGTCATCAAAAGTATCAAAAGATTTGGATTTTAGCCTAGTTTTCAATAAAAACTTGAGAGAAATACTACCATGTAGCAGTTTAGGCCTGGGGCCAAAAAGGGCTGAAACAACTCCACTTATGACGCCACTCACAAAAAACCTGAATCCTAAAACCAAATATTTTTTTCATTGCAGACGCGAAGACTTGCTGATTCTTTTGAGGGTTTGAACAGCTGTCTTCTAGCGCAATCGTTGGCGGAGATATTCCCATACAAACTGCTAGATTTTAGCCTTAGCTTAAAAGAGCGGAAGGTGTTAATCGCGAATTTTGTTTTCCGAATTGTACAAAATCATGGTGAATAAAGTTACTTCTGTAGGTTTTAGGGGTAGATTTGCTCCCTGGCAGAAACAAGCTGCGGCTCTGCGTGAATGTCTCCTTTTATTACGAGTTTTCGAGCCCTGTAGGTGTGTTGCCTTGAATGTCACACACCCAGGGTTGCCAGTTTCACTCAGTCCTGAAACAGCATAGCTCACAACTGCAAAAGTAGTCTGCGCAAATGTCTCTTTTATACAAGAGCAGTCGAGTACATAAGGTGTGTGCTGGAAAGTACATGCTTTTTTGTGATTTCCCTCGATCGCATGATCTGGAGGATGACACGTCATGTTCAGTTTCAGAGGGTATGTGCCGCAGACCTGGAGTATACGCCCCTGCAAACAGTAGCTTTCTAAACCAACCCCTACGCTAGTGGTGCAAAAACTTGCTTCCTAAAGGCATCCCTATACTGGAGGTACAAACAGACTTCGCCTTCTAAATCAACTCCTACGTTGGTAGATTACTCTTACGTTGATGGTACCGATGTCACTGACCCTTACTCATTACTCATAACAGTCAGTCTTCTAAGTTGAAACAAGATTAAATCGTAATCTGTCAAAACCTTTGTCATGCGCAGAATGGCATCAGAATCAAAATCATGTTTGCATTTTCCCAGGGTACCTAGTATATCCAGGTGGTTTTCTAGTTAGTTACCCCAGCTACAAACATAATAAGCAGGTTTTGATATCATTTTTGTGATGTCATGCATTTTGCACACTTGTTGAAATTTCAAACTTGGCGCCTATGTATGTCTGGCAGTCATTGACATAATTTTATTTGATTGATATGTATCAGTTCAGTTAGCATGTGAAGCTTTGGTCAAATGAATTGCCCTTTCCACATTTGCAGAACTTAGGATTGCCATTAATTTTCCAGACATATTTCATGCAGGTTGCATTCATAAATTCCTGTTTAAATTAAAGGCATATTTAATAACTCTGACAGGTAGAGCTGATAACCAAGATTATTGGTTTTTAGAAATGACCTGTAAGAACTGTCTTGGGTTGTTACATAAAATTGACCTTAAAAACCTTGCTTGAGCTGTGATGAAACAGATATGTTCAAAAATCTCTTCCATGCACTTACAACACAATCCAGTCTGTTTTGTCATTGCTGTAGTTTACATAGATTAGCCTATTGTTTTTTAAAATATGATTCCAGATTTAAAGGTTGTTGATTCCAACCTGATTTGCTATAGGTAAAGGTATGATATTGTGTGTGTTTAGATTCTTTCCTGTAAGTCGTGTAAAGTTAAAGTTGTCACTAACCACATATCATGTGCATTCAAGGTAATACCGGGGTTTTCCGAAAGTCCGCTCTGGTCCATTAATTGGAAAAAAGAGAAAATGGGAAAATAAGACGTGAGCCAAATAACCGCCCGAGCTGTTATATGGCAGTTGCATATTGCCTGTGTCTGATTCGTTTTGTTCTAGTGGTTTCAAAGGTAGTGGCCTTCAATAGCTATTGAAAAGGTGATCTGCGCTGCGATAAAAAAAGTTTGCCGACCACTGGTGTAAGGTGACAACTACAAATAGTATTCAAACTCAGTATAACGTTGGACGTACCATGTAAGGTGACAGGTACAAGTAGTACCGGCATTCAACTCAAATATTAGCACCATATAAACGCCCACCTAAAATAAGTGCCCATGGGCAGGCTAAAGATTGGGCGGACTTTCGGAAAACCCTGGTATATATACGCGTATGCTGATACTTCTCAGTGTTTGGGGTTGTTCCATTCACTGGGTTATGTGTCATTTTATTGCCAAAAGTCAAAACTGATAGATGTCTTTTTACAGGCCTGTATAAGCCTAGCATAAATAAAGCATAAAGCTGAAAAAAACACGATTCAAAACTTTCACACTGATTAAGCCAAGCCTGAGATATTATCCTTGCTTGAACATGGATTATAACTTTAACTAGAAATAATGTGAGTTTTGATCAATTTTTCATGACCACAAGCATTCTTGCATCTTTATGACAAATGGCCAAAGTCTTGTTAATGCCATTAAAATTGCTCCAAAACTGTGTGATCGGTGAACTGGTCAAGCAGGTGTGTGTTTTTGCCAAACTAGGTAATTCTATAATGTTGTGGGGGTCATTGTATGTCAAATGAACCAAAAAAATTGGAAAAGTCAACCCACCATCTCAGATTTTCCTCAAATTTCATAAGCATACAGAACGTTTCATGATGATTCCACAAAACTAAATTTCATTGAAATTGGTTAAGGTTTCGCAAAGTTATGGACCATACAAAATGACTACTTTTTGTGGTCAATGAAGCGTAATGACTAGCAAGAAAATCATCAACTAACTTTAAAACAAAATCATTCTCACTGTAATCATTTAATTGTTGAAAAAACTTGACNAAAGTTTGTCTCAAGTATCCTTTCTTCAGNAGTGAAGAAAATTTTTTTACATCCATGCGCTTACCCNAATTTTGGGGTAAAGAAAATGGGTAGTCATCAAAATCACTCATATATGACATAAATTTTGANTAGTAATATCTCGACGAGCACACATGCTATTGGCATGTGCAATACATCATCTGAAAGCTCTCACTGAGGGGATTTTAGTCTTAAAATATCCTCATTGCTTACTTTGTAAATAATCCCCAAAGGGATTTCTGGGGATTTNCCTAATTTTTTCACCTTTTTTAGGCCATAACTTTTAAACCAGAAATGCTAGAAANCTAATCAACCCCTGTAAAAATTCGTAGAACAACCTGGTTTCCAATAAAATTTCATGCCAATAGCATATGTCTTCGTTGTGTTATCACCGTTCAAAATTTATGTCACGCATGAGTGATTTTGATGACTACCCATTTTCTTTACCCCAAAATTGGGGTAAGCACATGGATTTTTAAATTTTTTTCTTCACTACTAAAGAAATGATACTTGAGACAACCTTTTGTCAAGTTTTTGCAGCAATTAAATGATTGCAGTGAGAACGTTTTTGTTTTGAAGTTAGTTCATGATTTTTTTGCTAGTCATTACGCTTCATTGACCACAAAAAGTAGTCATTTTCTATAGTCCATAACTTCACGAAACCTCAACCAATTTCAATTAAAATTTAGTTTTTTGGAATCAGCATGAAAAGTTCTACCTGCTTATGAAATTTGAGGAAAATCTGAGATGGTGGGTTTACTAGCTGGGACAGTTGACAGAGAATGACCCAATAGCTTTTGTGAGTTGATGGCAGTGCTATATTTCATATCTGCTATGCATGCTTCTAACCATTTATAATTCATCCAAACATTTACTTTTAGGTTAAAAACTGATTTTGATAACTACTGCAATGGCCAACTTAAAGTATACCCCGGCTGCTTTCTTTTCAAAATCCATACGAGATAGTTTTCTGATAATTACAGTTTAGAAATTTGTATAACTTTTACAGTAGAAACATATAATATATGTCATATTATGATATATACTACAGGCACATCACTGTACTTGTGTTAAAAGTTTGTAGAAATGTAAATGTTTGTCTAGCATCATGTCTGTCCTTGTATCAAGCTGTGTACCCCAGGTTCGAATTCTGAATCTGGTGTATGGTGAACACAGTGATGGAGTTCTTTATCGTCTACAAAAAGGTTGGACACTACATTTTGTGCTCGGTCCTACCTTAACTGCAAGGGTAGTAAATGTTTATTGCAATGTTTCTGATCAATCACATTTTAAATTACTGAAATGGCGATACAGAACAACAGCAACTAGCAATGTATATGACTGCTATGTCCCAGTTCAGTTGGATACCGCAGGCTCATTTCAATATTACTTTGACTGTGATGGGAAAAAGTGTGGAAGCGGTTATTTGCTGGTTGACCCCTCATTGCATGTAGGTCCAGATAATCACTTGTTACCTCTGGATGCCATCTGTATGCAGACAGTTTTAACAAAATTGCTGGGTAAGTTTTCAAGTTGGAAAAGTCGTCTTCAGGTATCAAAGGAATCTGGCTATAATGTCATTCATTTCACTCCTATGCAAGAGCTTGGTTGTTCCAATTCTTCTTACTCAATTGCTGACCAGCTCAATTTCAATTCGAATTTATGTGACGATGGTAGTAACATTGCATTTAAGGATGTCAAGAAATTGGTGGAAGAGCTTTGTGAAGATTGGTCTATGTTGAGTGTCACAGATGTTGTGTGGAATCACACTGCCACAAACAGCTCATGGTTAACATGCAATCCAGAAAGTGGTTACAACTTGATAAATTCTCCTTATCTGCGCCCAGCTTATGTCTTAGATAGAGCTCTGGTGCATCTTGCTCTAGATATTGAGGCTGGAAAATATACAACAGAATTTCCACATGGGGTTATTGATAATGAAGCGCAGTTAGAAACCCTGCAAAAAATTTTGGTGGAGACAACAGAGTCAATTAAGATATGGGAATTTTTTCAAGTTGACATTGACAAGGAACTTGCTAAATTTAAAGATTTGGTTGGTACAAGTGCATCAGATCAACTTCAGTTTGATGCTACTGCTAAGATTGGCATTATCCAGGACATGCACTTTAGAAGACATGGTTGTACAATTGACCTTCAAACTGCACTTGTGCAATTCCATGTTGGAAGTGGCTGTGATATGAAAAAAGCAGAACTATCCTACAAAAGTACTTTACAATGGCTGAATGAGAGCACAAAACTGCATATCTTGGAAGACATGAAAATTGCCATTTCTAATGTGATTGCTACTGTAAGGTATGAAAGAATTTCTGACCATGGCCCTAAAATGGGTTCAGTCACCAAGTCAAAACCACTTGTCACTGCTTATTTTCACCACCCGTTTCCTGACACCTCTGTGCATGATGAAGAGCAAGCAGTTATGGAGAATCCAGACAAATCAAAAATGGTTATGGCTCACAATGGCTGGGTAATGGGTGCTGATGCCTTGAAGAACTTTGCTGAATACCCGTCCAAAGTTTATTTCAGACGAGAGTTGGTGTGCTGGGGTGACAGCATTAAGCTGCGATATGGCAGTAAACCAGAAGACAGCCCAGCATTGTGGAAACGTATGCAAGATTACACTGAACAGATGGCTGATGTTTTTCATGGAATTCGTATAGATAACTGTCACAATACCCCCATTCATGTGGCCGAGTACATGCTAAAAGCAGCAAGAAGAGTTCGTCCTGATTTATATGTTTTTGCTGAGCTGTTTACCGGGAATGAGAATGTAGATAATATATTTGTCAATCGTCTTGGTATAACTTCTTTGATTCGAGAAGCCTTAGCTGCATGGAATGCTCACGAGTTTGGCAGGATGGTTTATCTGTATGGTGGCGAGCCAATTGCATCTTTCACCCAACCTGGAACACAAGTTCTTAAACCAAGCAGAGCTCATGCTCTATTATATGATGTAACTCATGACAATGAGAGTTTGGCACAGAAGCACAGTGTTCATGATATTTTGCCTTCCAGTGCTTTGGTGTGCATGGCTAGTTGTGCCATTGGTAGCAATCGTGGCCATGATGAAATGACCCCCCATCATATTCATGTTGTTACAGAAAAACGTTTGTACAGACAATGGTCCCCTGGTGGTGTGCTCAGTGCAAGTTCAATCACTAGCAAAACTGGTATGATATATGCTAAGCAGCTATTAAACATGCTCCATCAGACTTTAGCTTTGAATGGTTTTTCACAGGTGTTTGTTGATCAGCGAACACCAGATGTAATTGCTGTTACTCGCCACAATCCATCAACACATTACAGTTATGTCATGGTTGCATACACTTCATTTTCTGATGCAGACTTACAAGAACTTCCACCTCTCAATATTGAAGGAAAAATAATGGGAATTCCTCTTGAAGCCAAGCCAATCAGTCCTAATCAGTCCTCTACAAAGATCATCAAAGGGTTTGTAAAGGATAGACAGTTCATCAATGGCATTGAAAATTATCCTCTGGCTGTGGAAACAGATTTGTCAGTGGAAGCAAGCAGTTGCTGCAACATCGTGCATTCCAAAGACAGGCAGTCTCATGTCATCCACTTCACAGACTTTCCTCCAGGGAGTTTGTTGGTTTTAAGAGTGAAAATGTTAGACGAAGCCGACCAGTGTATTGTACAGATAAAGCAAGTAATTGAAGGACTGGAATCTACCATCGATGGAGAGTTTGATAAACTTGCATCAAGTCTTTCACTTCGTGCTCTTCAGATAGCTTTATTTCGATGTGGGCCTGAAGAAAGATCTGATGGCTTAGGGCTTAATACCTATGCTATACCAGGATGGGAAGAGCTATGCTATTGTGGTATTGCAGGGATGGCCATTCCCATGATCAAGATACGCAATGAGAATGATCTTGGTCATCCTGTTTGTGGAAACTTGCGTGATGGAAATTGGTACCTAGATTACGTGGCAGCACGGCTTCAAAAACATGAGTGTACCAAGCTTCTTGGGGACTGGTTTACAGCATGCTTCAACATTTTGAAAAAGGTTCCTCGATATCTTTTGCCAAAGTACTTCGAACCACTTATAACTATTACTTATGAAAAGTTGCTGGTGGCCTGCTGGAACAAGATGAGTCCTTTTGTAAAAGGTGGTGGCAGTTTCGTAAAGCTACTTGCGCTTGGAAGTGTCGCATTGTGCGGTTATGTTAAAGGAGCTCAACTGCCTATGTTGCATATTGATATAGAAAACTTGTGTGTGCCTTCAAGTGATCCTCTTACACAAATTACTTCATCAATGGCTGCTGGTCTACCACACTTCAGTGATGGGGTTATGCGCTGTTGGGGACGTGACACTTTTATTGCTTTACGCGGTCTTTTACTTGTTACTGGACAGCATATTGAGGCCAGAAATATGATTTTGGGTTTTGCTGGCTGTCTACGCCATGGTCTTATTCCAAATTTGTTGGCTGAGGGAAAAAGCCCTAGGTATAACTGCAGGGATGCAGTGTGGTTTTGGTTACAATGTATACAAGATTACTGTGAAATCAACAGTTATCAGTTGTTATGTCTGCCAGTTGCTAGGATTTTCCCTGAAGATGACAGTGAGGCAGTGCCAGTTGGTGTGAAAACGCAACTGCTGTATGATGTGATACAAGAAGCACTCCAATGCCACGTGAATGGCATTAGTTTTCGTGAAAGAAATGCTGGCCCAAACCTTGATCAGGACATGTCAGATGAAGGATTCAATGTGACTGCTGGAATTGATTTGTCTACAGGTTTTGTTTTTGGTGGAAGCAAGTATAACTGTGGCACCTGGTGTGACAAGATGGGGAGCAGTGAAAAAGCTGGAAATAAAGGTATTCCTGCAACACCACGAGATGGTTCTGCTGTTGAGTTGGTTGGTTTGTGCAAATCAACGGTTTCATGGTTGCAAAGAATGAACAATTCTGGAAAATATCCATATGATGGTGTGTTTATCAAAAATACTGAAAATGGCACTCTGAAGCTAACATGGTCTGAATGGAGCAACAAGATTTCTGCAAATTTTGAAAAGGCTTTTTATGTTGGTGATGATGATCAATCACATCTTGTTCACAAACGTGGCATTTACAAAGATACAGTGGGAGCTTCACATCCCTGGTGTGACTATCAGCTGCGACCTAACTTTCCAATCGCAATGGTTTATGCTCCAGAACTGTTTCAAGTTCATAACGCATGGAATGCCTTGAACATTGTTCAAGACAAGCTGCTTGGCCCTTTGGGAATAAAGACACTTGATCCTGACGATTTGCAATATCGTGGGGATTATGATAATTCAAATGATTCAGAAGACACAAGGGTGGCTAAAGGTTTTAACTACCACCAAGGTCCTGAGTGGTTATGGCCTGTGGGATATTTTCTTAAAGCTAAACTGAATTTTGCAAAGCAGTTGGGTGAGGATGAACTAAAACGAACTGTGCATTTTATTCGACAGTACCTGGTGACTCATCAACTGCATCTTGAACGTTCACCTTGGTGTGGGTTGCCAGAACTAACTAATAGCAATGGACAGCATTGCCCTGATTCTTGTGAAATACAAGCTTGGTCACATGCTTCCCTGCTTGACCTGATGTACGAAATGTCAAAACTGTAACTGTGTGTGTGTCATTTCAAAGTGCCCATGTAGTTCTGTGGGGCAATGCATCTGTTTGGATGTACTTGGTGATCTGAGTATTGAAAGCTTATACTACAAGTTGTGGGCATCTTGTTGCAACCTTTCCCGTGCATTATATAATTAATGTGTATTATTTTGTTTGATTATTGGGCGTATTATTTATGCCACTTAGCATTTCTTCCAACCTAGATAAGAAGTGTTTATTTAATTTATTCATCAATTTTATGAATGAGTTTCATTGCTATTTTTGTCACATTATAGCATTAGATATGAAAACCGTAAACCAAACTTATATGCATAATTACCTGTAAACTTCAATCTGGATGTTTGCATTTGGCTGTGTGTGTTCAAGTCATATCTTATCTGAAGTGCAGAACTTTGCAAATTTTTTAATGAAGTTGGTCTGTAGACACTTAATGCAATTTGATTGCAGAATAATAACTAGAAAGTATTATCAACAGGCACTCAATTGTGGTTTTATGTTGAAGTTCCCAGAGTGAACAAGTAAAATAGCACCACATGTAAATTACATGTAGCTGGGAATGTATGGCATCATATATTCCAAGAAAGTCATGATTGGAATTAAATATACAGCCTATTTGACCAACCTGTGTTAAAATTCCTTTTTCTCATGATAAGTTGCTAAGTAAGTGGAAAGCATATTTTTATCCATTTCATCTTGAACACCATTAATATTTGTTCATAATGCTTCATCACTTTCATAGTAGTGTTTTGCCATAATTGCGAGGACCATTGAGTGGCCAACTGTGATGTGCTATTTATAGCTTCAGGCCATTTTATTAATGTTATTTTTCTTTAACAGTGAGCCATAATCTAAACAGTAGTGAAAACTTGAAAACGAGTCAAAATACATGCCAAATAAAGTAACCTTTTGTTGAAAGCTGCATAGCTAACAAAAATGTGGCACTGCACTTGAGCAAATTATAATTTTTGCTTTTAAATGCTGTGCAGCATAGAACACCTTTGTCAATTCATTGCATGAAAAAAATCATGCACAATGACTTTTTTGTCTAATATCATTCGCTGCATGTGTTAACAATATGTATATATTTATGCTGTACAAGTTTTTTGAGAATTTCTTTTCTCTGTTATGATTTGCAAAGAGTATTTCTATTTGATTGTTTGTTTGTGTATTCATCAGTGTTTTTATGCTGATTTTTACTTTGCATGTTCATATGTATCATTTCCTTTTAATTAAATGTAATGTATATGAATTAATTGGTAACTAAATTCAGACTTTATGAACCTATGTTCCCGTCAAATTTGTTTGCTAATGTTATATAGAATGTTTCTTGGCTTAGTAGACAAGCTTAAATTTTTTGTTTCCAAATGTGAAACACAGAGTTCTTAAAGTTGCACTGCTTAGTTGTAATGGTGAAAATAGCATTTACAATATATATATGGTGATTGATTTGCAAACCTAATGGCAGGCGTTCCAATATGAACTGTAGTGATCAATCCAGTGATGAGGAACACTTATGCTTGCATTTGATGCATAACTATGATGGCCTTGCCAAATGTTCCTTGTGGTTGAACCTCTTAGTATTTGAACTCAGTTGTTTCAATGCTTCATTTGTTGTACAGTGTTTCATAACTTCAGTCTTTTTTCTGACCCAAAGTATACACCAAAAACAGTTAATCATTATTTCAGATCATAAATTTCTTCCATGAACCTCGCTTAACTCTTTTCAAACTAGTTGTGTTGATATATTGTTTAGAACTTGAATAGTAATTAATTGAAAATCATTGCAATTCTTTGGCAAAATTTGCCCTGATCTATGTTTTTCTGTAATTTCATTTAAATGAATGTTTCAAAACTGTAATTTGCTGATGGTTTTGCAAAAATGTTGATTTTGAAAAGTGTTGTAAAGTTTTTTGTACGATTTGCAGTTTTTACTTCAACACAAAAGCATGTCTTGTTTTTGTGAAAGATGCATTCAAGCTTTTTTGTGACAAGCAAGTATAGCACAAGGAAGCGATGGATTGTATTTCAGTTTGTGATCTTTGGTTGGATATTTTATTCATTGCTACTATGCCACGTCGGTCAGTACAGTTGTGTACCATAGGGTGATTTATGCTGTTTACTTGTAAAGTGGCTATTGATTTTTAATATTTTACCGAACTCGTATTTATCTGCTTCACTGACTTGTTTGTTTTCAGCATTGTACCTGCATATGCTGCCGGCCAATGCCACCTAATAGAGATTCATCAGTTCTTGCTGCAGTCCAATTTTGCAGATGTAACTAGTCTTCAAGAAACACTTTGATCCCATTAGTTTGCTGAATGTTGTTGTGTGTTTCTGCATAAACTTTTATCTTCTGCTAAACGCGCCGCTGTTGCATGGTTTGTGCTACTCCAGGAATATATTTGTTGGTAAGGAACCAACGTAAGTTGCGGTGCTTTGTGTGTCCCCAGAACCGCTAAGCAGAGTGCACTCGTTGCGATAATACATTTTATCTAAAATGTGCTTGTGTAGATTTGAACAGGTAGGCTGCACTAAGCTCAGCCCGTGTTTAATCCTGAACAGTTTTCTGTCACACTCTCTAATAAGAGCCCCTGAAACCAGCAATAATGTCAGCGCCATCGGAAAGCTTCGCCATGTCAATAGAGGATGACTTTGCCTACGGTAACAACGTCAAGGAAGCGACCGTTGGAGTGCGGCTGGGTAAGTTTGCGAGAGTTTTGTTCGTCTTCGATTCCCTGCAGCATTTGGGTGTTTCTGGCTTTGTTTTTGAATTATGCCGTGCGATCGATAATAAGTGGTTTGTGAACGCCGTCGCAAATCTCTTTCCGTCGCCTGTTACGAAGATTGCAGGAGACCCCAGAAGTTAAAATGATAGGCAATCGTTTCGGCAACGTCGCATCGGAGGATTGCGATATAATTTTCAGTCGGCATGAACGATAATGGCTGAGGTACAGAGCCAGTAGCTGTATTGGCATACACCGGAAGGTTGGATTCGAGTACACTCAAAAGTTACACAGATTTTATTCGATTGAGTAAAAAAACTTAGCGAAATGGAATGTAGAGTGTTCAAATACCAAGAATTGGCTTTAAAATCGCAGTCAACGTTTCGCACGTTTACGTGCCAAGTGACAAAAAAGTATAAAATAGATTTGAATCCGATTTTCGGCCTCAAGTAAATGTGGCTGTTGATACACTGAAGATGTCATCGGAGAAAATATGAGATACTTCTCATAACATTTCATACAAATCAAATCGAAGTGTTCAGTCGTGCGTGTTCTGATTGTCAAGTTTTGTGTAGTTCGAAAACGCAGAACTATAAGCCCATGGGCATGCGTCCCTAGGTCAAACCTTAACTTACGCAAGGAGGTGTTTGTGTTCTTCTCAAGCCAAAGCATGTAACTGCTGGCCGTTTTTGAAATGAAAACGAGCTGAATGCATGCTGTGAAATTCACAGCGCTTCTTAACCAATTTCATTAGCTTTTGTGCATGATGCAAGAAAAAAGTTTTTCTGACGGTTAATGTAACTAGGTCAAAAGCTTCCATACGAAGTGAAATAGAAGCTGCATGCTACTGACACAGTATGGCAATCACCTTGTTCATATGTCCGTGGCACTGGTAATCGGATCATACAGTTGTTAGGTAACAGCATTGGGACGAACATGCGAAACCGTTGTCCATAAAGGAATGTCCATCGTTGGTAGCTGGTGTACTTACCGATAATTGGACACCGATGTTGGTGTCCTTTCAGTGTTGTACCGCAAATTATGTTGGAGTGACAACAAAATGTTGAATAAAGCGAAGAAATTCGTTTTACACCCAAATATGAAATGTTAAAACATATATCAAGACGCAACTAAAAAACGTAGTTTTGTGCGCGTATAGTAACACAAAGTGGTGCATTTCTTTTGCCTTTAAAAATGTCACACAACCCGGAAAATGTTTATTGATAGCGATCTTACAGTATCATTGTGGTCTTCAGGTTTCATTCGAAAAGTGTATTCAATCTTGACTGCACAGCTCCTTCTGACCACTGCCGTCTGCGCTTTGTTTATTTCCGTGAAGCCACTGAAAGATTTCACCCAAAACAAGTAAGGAATATAATCAAACCCGGAATTCGGGAAAATTGATATTTCAAGGAGTTGGTGTTTGAGTTTTAAATTTTAATTAAGGGGCATTTATATTCCACTGAACAGACTTTTGGTTGGCATTAAATCATCGGATCCTACAAAGCTATGCTGTTTTCGTTTCGATAATTACCATTTGATCGACTGAGCTGCAGTGCCTGATTTTTTGCGTTTTGTAGTTCATATACACCTCGTCTGGAATGTTTGCTTTCGTGTTAATGTGAATGCACTCGTATCACGTGACAAGCGGATGAAATGGGGCTGAAACCAGTCTTTAGATAATTTTTTATAAATTCACTTTCGCCCCAAGTGATACACTTCGCCTTTGTGTTGCAGTCAGTTCTTGTTGATGCCATGCCTTGTACTATCTCTTGGATTAATCGTTGCCTTGCATGTGAAGAGAAAGGACTTTCCCGCCAACATCTATTTACTCGGAGCCTTTACGCTGGTTGAGGCGTACACCGTCGGAACTGTTGTCACTTTCTATAAGTAAGCGTTTTATAGTGTTGATGTTTCGCTGAAGACGTTGTCATATTTGTTGACTTGGTTGATGTTTCCTTTCTTCTGAGGACAGTTAAATTGCACTCCTGTCAGAACTTCCCTAAGCCTTACAAGTGCGTTGACCGTTTCCCACTTTGTAACATAGAGCCCGACGCATGCGAAAGCGATCGTGTTCTGACGTAATGCGCGTTTTTACTGTTTTGCCGACGTGGTGCTGTCACTCGGCCCGACCGTTCTTTTCTATTGGATGAAGCAGAGAATCCCTCATTTGCAAAGTTACTGTCAAAAACGCCCCACTGCACCGTATCCAGTAATGTCCCTACTCCGTCGATGTTGGTTTCGAGGTGCTTAACTTGCACAGCAGCGCGAACAGACATGTAGCCTTCCGAACCTCGTCGGTTGAGTGTATATGAATTCCGACCGTTCAACGAGCATTTAGTTGTGCAGTGCTTGTTCAGCTTCGTAATTACACGTTCCTTTATTTTATGTGAAAAGGAGTCTTTAGAGAAAGAATTCGTGATTTCAGTTTCAAAGGCTCTGTTTGTGCGTTAACCATGGGCGTCGAAAGTTTTTTTTTCAGGTGATGGCCAAAACAATCTTCCCAGGGGTGGTGAAATTTCATTTTACCAACTCAAAACTTACAGAAAAACATTTTCTCTACTAAAACATTGATAAGAGAATATTATATTACAAAATCCTAAGGGGCCAAGACCCCCCTTCCGACGCCCATGGCGTCAACTTCATCCATTTATTTGCAACGCCTTGCACAGCGCAGCGCAAATTGCCTGATTTTTCATCCTCACCGTTGTTTGTCAGGGTTCAGATCGTGCTGCAGGCTTTCATCCTCACACTGTCCGTATTCGCCGCGCTCACCTCATACACCATGCAAAGCAAGCGCGACTACAGTTCTTGGGGTGCTGGCCTTTTCGCCGGTCTCTGGGTTCTCATTGCCGCTGGATTTATGGGGGTAAGCCTGTAGACAAAGCTCATGTGCGCGGGTGCCGTGCAGTTGCGTCAGATGTGTTTACTGAACCGCGCACCATTATATTGCATGCGACTTCAGCGTGAGGCGGTGTTAATGCGAAAACCAAACCTCCCTTTAGACGTAGTTTGAAAAGTTAACCTACGAGTCAAGCGGATCCAACTCTGCGCAACCGTTTGACAGACGTTGGTTAACTCCGCTCGGTGCAAGTCCAAAGTCGACGTGTTAGGTTGCAATGCGATGTAAACAGGAGAAGCTTGTCATATATGTTTGATAAATTGCCGTCATCTCCTCTGCACTGAACGCTGCAGTCGAAGCAATCGCGCCGTAGAAGCATAAAGTCCCAACAGCCGTTTTGGTTCGAATGGTTCCACCGCAAGCATCATGCAGCACAGCAAGTGCAAGAGCTTGCAAACCCTCTGATTCCGAGCACAGCTCAAAAACAAAGTTTTTCAATTGATTTCCGGCAATAATAATCAACCTATTTGGAGAGCAATGCGTCACTACAACGAAAATTGCTGTTGTCGAGTCATCCGCTGATGTTTTTTTTCTGTTTGTTTTCACTGCATTGCTGTTTTTTTCTTTTCCGTTTTTACATTCTCAATGCTGCACCGAGCAGCGATGTGCTGCTGACATGCCGCGGAATTATTTTAACTGTTCGTGCTCGTTGTACTGTACTGGACGTAGTAAGAAACACGCTTTCCCGTGCAAGGTCGCTGGCAGTGCTTGAATGCTTTGTTTCTTTTCCACCCACTCAGTGTTTTTAAGGCGTAGTTTCTCCAATTTTTCCAACGGTCTCTTAAAATCCAGTAGAACCTCGCTTTAACCATCTCGGTATTTAGATGAAACAGTTGCGGTCGCTTAAAATTTATTTGCGGTTGCCAAGGTCGAACCTTTAAAAAAAACCTTCATCTACTTCCAGCATAACCGTAGATAAGCGGCAAACTATTTGCGTTTGACATGGACCCAACTGTTTTTCTACGCCATCTACTGACTGTTAATGAGTTTGTCAAAATTTCGGTCAACTGAGCTTCTACTTTTAATTTCCGGTTCTACAGCGCATGCGCGGAGGCGTTTCGACCGAACCAGCGTTGCATTAACAGTCCATGAACGCGCAAGTTCGGCTTTTGGTGGTTGTTGGCGCGTTGCGCAGTTCTTGACGGCAAACAAAAGAACGCCTTCTGCGACGCTTCGCTTCGCGAGCTTTCGCCAAGATCGCGCAACGCCGGCGAACAGACGAGGTCATTGGAAGGGGGAGTGGATCCAGCAGTGCGTCCTTGTCAGCCACCCAGTGATCTCTGGTTTTGACTTTCGTTACGAAACGTGACAGTGATACATTCACAATGGCGGTCGCAGCTGCAACGGAGTGTATTCGCCCTCGACGACTGTTCTCTTGTTCGCAGATGTTTTTCAACAACGACACATTCGAGCTGATGTGCGCCAGCGCCGGCGCGCTGCTCTTCTGTTTCTTTATTATTTACGACACGCACTTGCTCATGCGCCGTCTTTCGCCCGAAGAATACCTGCTGGCCGCCATCAACCTCTACCTTGACGTGATCAACCTGTTCCTGGAGACGCTTCGCATTTTGAGCAAGTTGAATGAAAGACGTTAATTTCACTATTTTGGCCAGTCTGATGCTTTTCACAAGGTCGAGGATTGTGAGAAAATGCTTTTCTTCTTGCTATTTTTCTGTTTACCAACTATATTATGCACTTAAATAAGGAGCGTGTTCATTGATACGAGTAAGAATGGTCTGAAACAAAGGGTTATTCTAACAACGAAAGTGCACAACGAAGTCGTAAAATTTTTTAAATGCGTAAATTGATCTTTGACCGTAATTCCTCTAAACCAAAATTGGCCGGTGACTTGGTCCCAACCTAAAACGTCTTCTGATCAAACGTTGATACGTTGCAGTTGTAAGTTAGCTTGCACCAAATACTCGTTTTTCTTTTCGCTGAGCTTTTCGAAAGTTTACGAAAGGGCGTATTGTTCGACTGGGGCGATTAAAATTGCATATTTGTATTTAAATATTCGTATGTTACCCCGGAACGCAGTGCTTGCAATATTAGTCTCTCTGCAGTTGACCAATCCTATGCTTTTAGTTGTAAAGCATTGAGTACTTTGCTCTGAAACTGGGGGTTGAGGGCGGCAACCTGAGATAATCAGGAGCCACTTGGATTCGTTCGCCACAGGAAACAAAACACCGAGAGCCACAAAACTCTTCACATCAAAAAGTAGATAACGCTACGTTTGTCTTTTTTTTCAGTATATGCCATGTAAAAAAACTGCTGTCTGTTGCAGATCGGTTAAATCAATGAAATGCTATATCACGAGTGGTCTGCGGCGCCCGTCTCCGCTTACTTGCCCCCCGGGGGTCGCGCGGTTATTTTTGTAGTAAAAGTTGCACTCATTGCGAGCCAATGGCAGCAACGCGCCATTAAATTAAAATAAGTTTAAATCAACTTCTCACTTTCAAAGTCACAGGGAGGCGCTGCAGAAGAACGAAAAACCCGGATGTTGCCTAGGTCTTTGCTCTAGAGCGGTGGTTCGTAAACTTTCCAAATCCGGGACTCTTCTTTTGAAAGATATTGACTTGGAGACCAAACCTTCGCTTATTGTGACGTAGCGTTAAAACAAAACACTTTGCCACTCCTGGGAGCCCCTGTTATGAACCACATGCCTTTTCGAGCAAATATCGTTTTCTCGTCTGTGAGTTGGTGCCAGCGGTTACTGGCGCCATTGCCAACTTACGAATTCTATGTCTGCAAAGTTCCAAGTTCGTGAAACTTTCCCTTGGGTTTTTGAACCACGTTTCGTTTGTCAATACTGTAAGTTGTAGCAAGCGTGTGCGTTTCATTGCCGGATGGATGGGTGTACATTCTTCTTTTCTACTCGTCCCATGTGCGTTCAGGTGAGGCGTGCGCGGCAACTTTTCTGTATAAGCAGTGGTTTTCAAGTTGGGGGTCACGAGTAGATATTTTGCGTACATGGCTGTTTTACATTTGCTTTGTTAGAGTTTTGGATGGGGCTTGCTATAATGGGTCGCGGTACAAGAAAGGTTGAAAACCACTGGTCTAAACTAAGGCCTCTTGCGTACACTTCGCTTCAGACAGGGAATTCCCTTTCATAAGGTACGGTTGGCAGAGAAGTTATTGTCTGGCAAAGGCAGTAAATACGATTCACTGAAGTTGCTGTGTACAGTAGCAATAGCTTTTGTCCTTACAAATTTTTCCATCGCGTTTGTGGTTGTTGTTGTAGAGAATTCCTTCTAGTCATGCGTTTATTCGTTGTGTGGCCCGTTACCTGACAGAATGCTGTGGATTGCTGTGTGCGTTAAGCCTTGCGTAAGAAACGCCTTGAAACAGCGAAGTTCAAAGGTCGCGAGACATGTCAGCTCCATCCGTTTGTTGTAGCTCATGGCCAATCTTCTGTCAAGTTCCACATCATCCCCTCCCCGAGGATTTCGGTTGTTTTTAAACATGCGTCCGTGACTCCAAAATTACACAGGAGTTTTGTACACCATGGGGTGTTGTTTCTGTCTTGCATCCACCGTAAGAAAGGGAGCTCTCCGTGTTTCAGTATAAGGTCCACGTGAAAGAACCTTCGCGCTGTTTAGAACGGCGTGACACATTTGCTGCGTTTTCGCCGGTTCCTCGGCCAAGCTGCGACCTGTTGTTGCACTTTTCTTTGCCTGAGTTCGTCAGGACCTGGATGTTTTCACGCTGTTTCATGCGGTCGCAGAAATTGCCTTGGTCATGAAAAGCAAAGGGTTTTGTGATTGACTTGATCGAAGATCGAATGAAAATCACTTATTTCGTCTGCACTTGAACCATCATTTGTCTGGATTTATTAATCCTTGCGTGGTTTGTATAACCGCTGTCACCTCCTCATTCTACCGTTTCCGACCTTTCAACTGCATGCAGTTGCCCCGCGTTAAACTAAATCTCATCATCCTTCAGCCTCGCTTAAGATCCTGGATTGACCCGTAAAGTTGTTGTTGTAATAAATCATAATCAACATGGTTTGCGTTATCACGTGTGCATGTTGCCTTTCTAGCTATGCTTGTTGATGTAGTAACGTGTGTTTTTCGTAAAGATTAGCTTCTTAGCAGTTACGCTGAGCTCTGTGTGAAGCTTGCTGGCTTGAGTATAGCTTTTGATGCGTATAATTTATAAGCTCAGATCGCAGAGTCATTAGTTGGGTTTGTGTCTTGCTGAAATGCTTTATTATAACAACGTATGCTCTGCGCGGTGTCCTATAATAAAAATATGCCTTCTCGGGTGGCCCGACATGCTTGTGGAGAGGAAATTATTTGCTACGTTGCGTGCAATGTCCTGGTCACAATTTGATGGAAGTCGTCGTGTCGAAAATACCGACACAAACCAAATATTTTTCGAAGTTGCGCTTATTGGACAGGTTATCGCATTACGATGGTTTTGCAATTACTGAAAGTATTTTTTTGCGTTAAGCACGTAGTGAGAAAGAAACCAGGGAAGGTGCAATGTTGCTCATCAGGCCAAACTGGGCGGGACGTTTTCAGTGAGATGCGTATTATTGTCGTGTACCATTTTACGCTGCAAGAAAAATAAAGTTCTACCGATCACAGTAAAATTCATGAGTTAGCACGGCGGTTAGTGTTGTCATCATGGTTCCACAACACCAACTGCTGGCTGCTGGTACAACAGCCAAACACTCACCCCATTCCAATGGAGGATTGCGTTTCAAACCTGTACTGGAAAGTGTAAAGTCCTGGAAGTTTGTTCATGTTTGATACCAACTTTAAGCTTCTTGTGGAAGAACTGTGGTGTTTAACTCACAGCCTAAGTATGTAGTAAGGGTTAGCTCTTCTTGTCTTCTGTGTAGATGAATATGCTTTGTGACCTTGCAGAGATAACCTACTAGTCTCGTGACCTCAAGCTTAAGTCAAAACAATTTCGCACAGCTTAAAATCATTGCCTTTGACCAAGTTGATTGATTTCTGCCGACAATATTTGAAACAGCATAGTCAACACTCCTCCACCTTTTATTATTTTGATGTTCTTTGAACGCGTTGCAAGCAAACGGAGGTAAAAATAAACCGAAAAAGCACAACCACTTCATATTCGCTACTAGGTCCGTAGCCCACGTCAATTATTTAACTATGTTCTAGACCAAAAGTGAGCTTTGCATAGCCGGCGTCTCCATGCAACCCCAAGTTTTCTGGCAACTTTATGTTGTCAAGGCAAAATTTAATCTGTGGTAGAAAAAAATTTGCCGATATTTTCTCTCGTACGGAGAAGTATCATTCCCTCAGAAATGGTCAGTTGATGTAAAGTTTCTAGCAACGGTTTCGATAAACCGGAAGTTGGCAAGATTTCATCATGCCTCTTTGCAAGCTTTATATTATTCGAAATTTGGTGGCTGTATTACCATTGCTTTTATTGTGTCCTCATGCTTAGTGAAATGACATTTCGTTTATACGAAAAAAATTTCTCCGTCCCAATTAAATTATAATTACTGTAGATAATGTAGTTTCCTCTTGTTCGCTTGGCAATTGTACGTGTGGTAATTTTCATTATACCATTCGAAAATTCAGCTTATGTTCGCATTGCTATCTTGATTGAGCGATCATTTCAACATGAAGTGAACGTCGATCACAACTCATCCTAGCAGTGTACTTGAGGTCATACCAATACTGCAAGCAAGAGGCTGCAGTCGGCAGTAAATCCCCGAAATTCGCAAAATAAGAAAGTTTCGTGTGTTTCTTTATTCTCAATGAAATGGTTTCAACAAAGGCGACGCAGTCGAATCAATCAGCAATATTTTCAATAGAAAATCCATTTCACGGAGCCCGAGACATACTCAGCCCGAAATCTTTTGCAAATAGAATCATTCCACACTTCGCCACGTGACACAATTTAAATGTGCAGTGTGAGGCCCAGAGTCATTGGGTTTGAAGGGACGTTTGGCTCTCGCTTCTCCAACTTCGTGTCTGAAATTTTTCTGGTGCCGACCCATGTGAGAAGTTGATAGCGTAGTGTAGGCATCAGTAAATGTTGCCAACTTAGGAAACAAATGAATAAACAGATTTCTTGTTGCAATGCAACACACGTTTTCAGAAAAAGAAAACTTATTACAGAAAACCTTGATACAACGATGAAACATGAAGAACCACGAGAAATCAACGCATTTTCAAGTGCTCGTGTTGATCAGTGGCGTCACTACAGGTTTGAGGCAGGGTGGGAAAACTCAGCTGAATTGGGGCCCACTAGCCAACACCCAGTAAAAAGGTGAGAATTGTTAGTATAAATCCGGATGTGAATGTCTATTAGTAAAAACCTCAAATCAGCGGAAAACACTCCGAAGATTGCAAAAAACAACAACCTACTGAAAACCAAAAGAATACTAAATACCGAAATATAAGCTAAGTAGGGCCAATTTTTCAGATTTAGCATGCCAGAGGAGGCGGTTCGCACCCCTACCCCCGTAAATTACGCCACTGGTGTTGATTTTCTTAGTAGCCTAATTCGCAAAGAGATATCAAAATAACTCCAAAGCATCGCCACCAGTACGTAACAATCAGGGGCGTAACGAGGGGGGCAAAGCGGGAACAATTCCCGGGGCGCCGGAAAGTCCCAACGATGTCACAAATAGGGTACTTTCTCCAATACAGTGCATTTGCTTCCGAAAAGCCTCGGTTCGGACACGGGTGCACCAAATTACTTCTTGCCCTGGCCGCCATCTAACCTCGTTACGCCTTTGGTAACAATAGCTCAAACAATAAAAGAGAACTCGGGCAACAGCTGTGGGAGTAAGACAAATACAGTAAACCTCGGTTAATCCGGATTCGATTTGACCGACGATTTTATCCGGTTTAGGCGAAGATCCGGATTAACCGAAGACAGTCTTTTCTAGCCTGACGTCATCCAAGTACTGAGTTATTGGTGAAAATTACTTACATTGAACATATTTAACATCAAACAGCAAACTTTCGCAGAAGTAAAATAAATTTAGTGATGTATTCAAAATGNTATAACAAACTAGNAACCGCCACATCCACGCAGTTATGAAAAATCTTAACTTCATAATCTTAGATTACTTGGCTGCGAAGAAATCTGGGTTTTGGACTGACGCAGAGATTTCTGCGACTGCTCCATGAGCAGTGACTAAGACATGTTACCGAGTACAATTCACTCAGGGATAATACTCCTCTACATACGTACACTCAAAACTAATCAATAGACTGAAACCGTGATGCAGCGGCGTCCCTTGAGCGTATTGTTCAACGTGATATCCTATGCCCGTGTGTGACGTAATAATCGTCTCTACGATTAGCGGAATGTTGCGAGAAGTTGCGGCCGTTGTTATGATAATTTTAAACGTTCGTTGGTGATTGTGAGCACGTTTGTGTTGCGCCTGAAAGGTGTCGAATCTTTCCTAGAGATCAGTCAATGCATTTTGAAAACACAACCGCGTGTAAGTGAAGAAAAATCCGGATCACGAAATGTGAAAAGAGCATATTTTATCCGGTATTGGCGAAGATCCGGATCAACCGAGGTTTACTGTAAATGCGTGCGACGTGAGCTACATCAACATCAGCGCTGATCGATGGCAATGACAAACATATTTTCCTATCTATATCACACTGTGCCGCTATGTTTCTGTCAATATTATTGCATAACCTGCTTNTTTNCCACGCTGGTTTCTATCTACTTGATTTGCTATGTCTGCGAATCGTTGAAATAACATTTCGCTATTCATTCACTATTCGCTATACCTTACAACAGGGGTCTCTTCTTTGTCCGAGGGCTACATAAGCTGGTACACAACAATCCGAAGGCCGAACATAAACTCCCGGTCCAAAAAAAGAAATTCAAAACGTGAATGTGGTTTAATAATAAAAAGAGCAAAGAATGGTGAAATCGCTTCTTTGAATCTAGCATAGCGGGAAAACCTGTCTTCAGATTATATGTAGATTACCTGCCGTAAAAGACCTCAGATTGCGGCAACTTATCAGCTGGACCAACCTGCCTCGCAGTAATTTTACCCAGCTCACATTCACGCGGCTGTCTTATACGTATTGTCACTGTTTCGGTATATGTTGCATTCTATACATGAAGAAATTTTCGTAGATATGTTATTTTTTCATTATTGGTAAAGTTTGGTCATTTGCGGGCCGGGTGAAATGGATTAGTCGGTCGGATTTGGCCCGCGGGCCGTAGTTTAGAGTCACCTGCTCTATAACCCTGACAAAACAATATTGAATTAATAGACCTGAACTAGACCTCAGGTTCACTTCACATCACAGATTTCTTATCGGCCTACTGGTTAGTAAAGCTAAACACTTAATGCCGCAAACGCAGATAGGTAGCCAAGCACGGCCATTTCTTTGTTTATCTCGTGCAACATAGCAACACGACATGAGCTTTCTTTGGTCAGAAAATAATCAAAGCAACCATTGGGCATGAATCAGCACTGTTAGTCAAACACTTCCACAGTGTCAGTGGTTCCCGTAATAAACTAATGAACGTTGAATACCGAAAGTTACATATTTGTTGTTAATAAACAATGTGTGCCAAGATTTGAAAATGGGGGACGAATAAAAGTTCGACCACACAGAGAACACAGTTTGGAATGCGGGACGATCCTGCGTAAAACCGGG
>JGI24159J19872_10001376_pt1 | contig 26540 bp, 16 predicted proteins | sample Ectturendosymbi4_FD_19872 | JGI IMG/M metagenome (IMG submission 19872)
ACAAGCTACATTTCCAGCAATATTGAAGCTCAGGTACAATTCGTTTTAGAGGGGGAACGTTTTTGACAAAGTTTCCCGACCAGTAGTAATTTCTCTCGGAGGCCCTGCGTACAGGGCCACTTGCCATACTGTTTGTTTGCATGACATTTTCCATAACCAATCCTTCCTACTAAATATCGCGAAGACAGTGTGCAGCACGTCGTTTAAATAAAACGGTCTGAAGTAAACAAAGGTTTAATACGTGTTTCGAGAGCTCATCTGTTCGTTGACGCATTTCTGATTGCAGCAGCACACGACTGTAAAAACTTTAACTCGTACGCTTACACAGTAGCACGTGCAATAAAACCATTTTCTCATAAATAATTCATAAAAAACGAACACATTCAATCAAAATAACATAATTTCAAACGGAATAAAAAAAAGGGATAAATGCAATCTTAAAAATTGCACAATTGTCTGAATGCAATTGCCTAATTCACAACACGTGCGTAAACTGAAAAAAATTTATGTGCAAAAGTGAAACCACTTTCTCGGGTGGCTTTCAATATCATGCATCGCATTTTGCTTTCATTAATACATTACACGTGTAAAAGCTTATAGTCAGAGCAACAAACCTTTACTTACACTATAAATGCCTTCACCCTGTGGAGGTCTGCAACCCAAATGACCCCTGGTCCTTCACAGCCTCCCACTCTACCATAAATTTTATGAATAGCGGGTCTACTTGGAACTTACCATAACACTATGCAGCGATGCTAAATATTTTAGTATCTGTGTTGGCGCCATCCATGCGCATGCTCTTTTCTAGCGCGACATATCTACGCTTGTGTTCCTTCAAAGCAACCGTGTTCGCGCCACTTACTCGTATGCTTTTCCATTACCGCCATCTATTTATGTTCGTGTTCTTTCATGTATCTGTGTGCTCCTTGTTAGTGCCGTGTATGCTTAAGTTCTACTCCATTGCGCGAGGATATGAAGACATTAAACAATAAACAAACATATACAGAGTACAAAATAGGCGTCAGAACTTGAAGGTATAAAGTTTTTTAAGGAAGGTTCAGAACTTTAAATACGATCACAGATCGTTTCCCCACGAGCAATTAGTTTGGACCAGTAAGAGATGTGTTGAAAAACTTGTGCAGAAGCATATTTCAAATAAAGACAGTTGTAAACCTTTCCATTAAAAGCAGTTTCACAAATTTAAGCTTGATGCTGGTTGTTCCAAAATTTGCATGAAAAGAAATTCGCCTGACACAGGTAATTTTCATGTGCAACTTGACGCTAATCTGGTGACATTTACAAAGATGCTTCCTACTACTTCAAAACTGTGTCACAATGGTAGAACTTGATATTTAAACCACAATCGGTGCATGCTTAGCTTATCAGTGCATTCGCGATGGAAATTTACTCAAAGAAACGAAACACGCAAGTTCAACATAAAACTTGAGGAAAGCCAAGGAACCGTGTATAGTTTTACTCGGTCCTACCTAGTGGTTGTCTGAGCAAAATGCGGAAGAACGTCATCTCAAGGTTCCCTTGCTTCTATGTGCAACGTCAAACTATTGACGCTTGTGTTGTCATTTTTAGATTCTCAATAGAAAAAATGCTCAACAAGAAAGCGTTCCCCATTTGTGGGTTTAGGACCACACCTCTGGGCGACAACCAGATAATTTGTCGACCACTCGTTTCAATATGATGCTGAAGATTCGTCAGATTCGCCAAATCATTCGTTTCGCCCTTCACAAACCGCGCGAGTACTTCAGGGGCATGGCAACAAATTCTCGACCACCAGAGCCTCATTCCACTTCAGTGGTGACTCATCCCGCCCCACTTGAACATGGCGGAGACATCCGGAAAATGCATCGTTGTACAATCCGAAGGAATGTCGTTTCGTGTTTCTGTTTTGACCAAATCCACCCAGGAACAAGACACCAGCATCGTTGAGTTGATGAAAAGGAACCTGCGAAGGCAAAAACAAAGCTTGGTGTGCGTGAAGAGCATGTATGTATTTGTTGGAAATGAAGAAAAGTTATCAAGTGAATGACCAATTGCTTTATTCGACGAGCACCGTTTGTTAAATTTCGCCACAAATTTTCAGTAAATCAACTACAACGGTTGACCGGGTATTTGGACCTCTTGCTGTACAGCAAGATTGAACTGCCGTGCACATAATACAAGATCAAGTTTACATTTTCGGGTTATACGAACAATAAGCAGCCTGCAGCGTTACGAACCAGACAAGTTCGGAACACTGCAGCATGCAGTCACTGAAACAACTTGCCATCACTTGAAGTCCAACTTCCACTTTTCCATCAACAGACATTACAAGTGTTCGATTATGTCTCTCTATCTCGACCTTGTGCCAAGTACCATCGTTGTAGGCTTGACCCGTGACGTCAGTTGACCTAAAATCAAATCCGGCGCCAAGCTGCATGGAAACCTGCGCGAAAACTCATGAGATCTTATATTCTGGCCGCTAATAAAAACATTTCTGTAACTATGCATCGGTCAGACTCGATTTTCAGAGGTGTTAAAATGCATGCCAGCAAAGTTAAGAGTAATTTTTTGCACGGTGAACATCAAATAATAACACTTTTCTAAAGTGCGACCACTAAAAATTCAAGAAGAATGCGAAGACGGTTTTATCTCCAAGAAAGTGATGGAAACAAGTTCCGATGTTCGCCTTTAAACTTTCTTTCGCCATTTTTTACGCTTGCAGCTCTTTGATTTTGAGTAGAATTGCGATTAAATACTACACACTGTTTTCCACTAATATTATTTTGATAAAAACAAACTCCAAGTTATGCGTGGATTGTTATTATAATGTTAAGATGATTCTAATGGTGCAGTATAGTGACAAAACCTATGGCACTACCATAAAAAAGCACACGTATGATAAAAACTACAAACCATCAATTGCGTTAGAAAACCATATGTTTGTACCTTGAATTTCAATTTATACATCTTCATTAATTTTTCAGCACGAAACGTAGTGGATTTGACAACATTTGGTCGCGATGACTTACCTTTAATCTTCTGCCTTCGAGACCAACGCAGACGTGATCATCTTCAGAGGATTGGCCATTTCCTAACCACATCAGCAAACCGTCTGTAGACTTAGTTCGAAAGGAAAAGGAAACGTATGTGCTTGATAGATCTTCCATAGAACGCGCGGCGCTTGTGTTTAGAGCAAATCTGAAACGTCAAAACGGTGTGGATCTCAGCAAGATAAGAATAAACTCTCTAATGTTTCAGATTAAAAATAAAAACAGTGTCTGGTATTTGCAAATTCTTTAATTTCACCTCCATCCTGGTGGAAATAATATCCCATAAAGACCATCGAATCCACCGGTAGCTGAACAGCGATAAGAAAGTGCATGAGCATTAGCATTCAATAACTGCAGTTTCTGTGAGTTACAACTGTTTCTCAGAGTTTTCTCCAGGACAGCTTTAAAATATTAATTAATATCAATACTGATCAAAACAAAAAATTGCTTGTCGTGAATTTCAGTAATTTAACAGTCGTGTTATCAAGTCAAATCAAGTCACAAACCTATTCAGACATTTTGAATCGATTCATTCCCGGCAGGAATGAGATACGACTAAAAATAAATTAAAAAACGAGTCAAATTTTCCGAAAAGTCGTATTAGACAAAGATTTCGATCGTAATCAAAGGGAATCATCGTCATTTTCAGCATACCTATCAATTTCTTTATTTGCCGCATACATCAAATCAGTTGCACCCACATCATTCATCAGAGAGCATTGGTCATAAAAACGTGATTTACCCTTCGCATGCATCCGATACTGTTTTGTAGTAATTCGTAACAATCTGCTCACCTTGCGTGGGAAGTCCCTGTGAACGTCATCGGATCTCCAGCACTCAGGCCGTCTGATGCAACGTCACAATCAACACCTTGCCAACCCCAGGAGCAGAAACAAGCCCGCGATATATTTTCAGCAAAAGGAATGCACGAAGAGTTGTGAAAACACGAGCCGTCAGAACAAAGCGAGTATTCGCTGCAATGAGAGCCAGACCAGCCATCTTGGCAAACGCAGTCAACTGAAATAAACGTAAATAATTTTGGAATAAGCGTGTGTGTAAAGTAAGACATCATTCCTTTCAGGGAAACATTACTGTTTACGAAAGTGTCTGAAATACCTTGATAAATAATGCCATCAATCAAGATCGCCTAACGGCTTTTTTACCGTAATTTAATCTTAACGAACGTGTGATCCTAAAACTTTTCCACATTTTAAACCTAGTTTTCTATCAAAAAAGTTGACCTGTTTTATTCGACACAAAATGCATTTCTACGTTTTTAAGCAAATCCGTGGAACACTTGCCCATCGTGACAGAAACAACAAGTGCCATAAAAATATCTTACACTGTCCGTAAATTAGCTAGCAGGTTCGAATTGAATTAATAAGGCTAAAAGATACCCAAAGAAAAGACTAAAAAATACAAACAGAAAAGATCGAGTAGTTTTATGCAGCAAATCACTATGGGGAATTAGGTCAGGAAGTAATGACAACAACTAATCACATCTTTGACGATAACATTGTTTCAAGCAGGAAGGCTTGTCGATGCCTCAAATCATCACCAGTCAATCAAATTCTACGTTATCTTAAAGTTTGAAAAAGGTATAGCGTGCGAAACAGCATGCTTGTCTAATTTTTAATAAGTTGTATTTATATTTCATCGAATCAAAACTTTATTGATTCTCAACGTACAGTAGATAATTACATTATGCTTCATAAGCAAAAAGTAGGTCAAAATATAAAGTGAGCATGCAAATCATACGCGACGTCCTAAAATTGAAGCAAGTTGTCCTGCTGCGTTGAAAGAGCTCTTCGTCAAAATATTTAGGCGGGTTCAGTGAAATCAGTTTGTTGTAAACAACGTCACGCAGAACAAGCAACTTACAATTAGCGGAGGTTACTCTGCACATTCCTTTGCCTCGGCAGGTGTTGTGACCGCAAAGCAGCCCGTCGCAGTCGTTCACGTCAGACCCCATTCTTTCATAAGCGTCGTTGGACATTTTTTCATCATGGTAATAATCCAAGTCATATGACAGATTATTCAGTGTTAGTCTTCGAAGACAACCTGGAAAAATGTAGCACGTGCTGCAAGGCAAAGTCCAATTTTCGCAGAAGTTGTGGAGGCAAACAACGCGTTTATATCAAATTACCGTTTCAAGAACACAGCAATCATTCAACATCTCGGTTTGCTTATTCTACACAGAAAATATGTTTTCTGCAGAAGTTGCCCCTTTACTTGCCAGTTGAGACTTTCGCTTACCAACAGACAAACAAGTGGTTGCAAAGGATCAGATGGATTTGCTGGTGGGATCATTGCAACGTCACCGCACAACATGCCACATATCCTCGTCGCCATCTGTTGTTGTTTTATGGCTTTGTTACGGAATGTACTTCGATCGCAAACATTAGTTTGACGATTATCATCGTTACTTAAATACTTGTCGATAAATAACCAAAGGGTGTTTAGAGCAAGATGCATTAAAATTCTCTTGAAACAGTGGTTCTTATTCAACCTTTACCTGACCGCGTATCCGGTGATGGGTTTTACTGTGGCTGCGTATCACTTGATCCAGACGAGCAACATTTGCTAAAATGTATTTGAGTACTGACACACACAAATGAATTAACAAAAGCAATTCAATGCGAAGGCTGCAACTGTTTTTCTCCACAAGTATGATCTATGCGGAGCAGAACCTCGCTCATAACGCATCGCAGATCATGTCCAGGTGCAGCAAGACGATTCCGATTTTTTGGACTTCGTGGCTGGTTGAAAACCCCTACTCACGCTCCCTTGCAAAGGGGAAGACCAGTGGCAGAGGAACGGGGTTGCGGACCGATCTCGGTTAAGTGGGTGCCATGATTAGTTAAATACATATAAAACATCATTCAATGTCCTTTGATTTTTTTATCTCGTCAGCTAGGATGTCAATGAATAGACTCCATAAATTCATCTGAAACTAAACTTCGCATATTACCCAGAAGCTGCTCGTGTACAACGGGATGAGAATTACTGCTTCAAAATCACAAAAAAATAAGTACAGTATATTCAAACGAGCTTGCTTGGTCGTTGCAGACAACAAACCTGAAAAACCCAAGAGTTTTCCCGCACTAGCTCTGATGTCGACTGTGCTTATTTCCGGATGACCACCGACGTAGCAAAACTTTTCCACGTCAAGTGACGACAGGTTGCTTGAAGATTTTTCGCGCAACATTTGTGAGGCTGTTGGAAATATGTTTCGGAATCGAAACAAGCAAAGAAATTTAGTGGTGAGTTCACCACTAATAAAATTATGTCAACTTGGACGAGTTACGAAGTTGTATAAAAATAGCTGCTTTCTGAAATATTTGTCGCATAAGAAGAAAGAAAATCGGTGACAAGTATCAAAACAACAGTTTTCAAATTGCGACGTTCATAATTTTAAGTCTCTAAAACCAACTAAAGTTGAACGGCATAGTTTGTGTTTACCAGCATTGGTAAATTTAAAGCCACAGCCATCCCATTTGTTTACTACTGTTACACATCCTTCAGTTTTAGCAAAATTCTGAAAGGAGATAAAATACAACAGAATGTTAAAACTTTTCAAGGGGCTGGATCAAGTTACAAACACATTGGACGAAGTACAGCAAAGAACAAAACCCATGCAACATACTGGGATAAGATCTTATACAAATCTTGTTTCATTGGTAGCAGAGAAATAACTTGAAATAATGCCAGTCTTTTAGGAACTTTCTTTTCGTGTTGTAGGTATAGCGTTACGCACAAAAAAACAAATGTAACAACAAAAACAGGTTTTCCAAAGANCACCAACGCAGCGNATGCATCGGATGAAATGAAAATACAAGGCAATAGGTTGTCTCCCGGAGCGGCACAATTAAATTAAATAACCATAAATTTGGTAATAATAATAGAAAAACTTGAAATTAATTAGGTTCGCAAAAGGATCACCTTTTCTATTTACTCCAATGCGGTTGACTCGAAGAAACCCTTCAGAACGAGTTCTTCCAGCAAAAACCTGTTTCAGAAAAAGCATCATTTTTGGTCGAGTTCTGCACAATTCCTACGCGATAATTCAATAACAGTTTTACAGTAAATGTTTTCAGGTGATTCGAACACACCTGTGAGTGACGAGCGCAATAGACTGGTACCACAGTCTATCACTTGTTCTTACCCGCACCGATCAACTATGATCACATGCATGTAGCGTACGTGTTTGTGATGCGCTCCATAGTCTGGCAAGCTCATATTGAACCCTTTTACAAAAATCTAAGGCAAAGTTTCGTTGTTTTTCCAATAGCTCGTTTTCCCACCGTTCGAAATTGTTCTACTATCGTTATTCATCCACGCTTTTGCATGTGCGTGTATGTGCACGTGATTTTGGATACGCCGTCATCCAAGGACCGCATCGGGCAGGCACATTCAAGATATCTTCGCTGCATGCGGGGTCGCTTTCAATTTGTTGAAGCGATGATTTAGCCAAATATTCACGACGAAATCGTCTGCATTTCAGAAACCTTGAACTGGAGGAACCGGAAGCGTTAACGCAAAGCTGAAGCTAAACAACATCGTGGATCAGCTTTCAGCGGCCTTGGATGTCAGTCGTCAGCATGCCTCTGCAAATAACCCTATGTGACACTCTGCCAAAAATTGCAACAATAAGTGATCCTTTATGATGTCTGCTCCTATTGCTGCTTTTATACATTTGGTAAGTGTACAGAAATTAGCATAATATTTGCTTTTTTTCAGATAGAAACCATTACCAACCATGACTTACTTCATACCATCTACCAAGCGACACTCGAAGAGGATGACGTAGAATGAGAAGGGACTGAAAACCAAGGCTGAAGCGGAGTTGGATGCGACTGGCATGGAGCGAAACACTCAAGAAGTCACAATTGGTCCTAAACAAGGCAAAAAGACGCATGTTTGCCGAAATATAACCGAATATATCAAAGAAGTCCTTAACCGCTCGTTTCACCAGTTGTTGATATCGTTCTAAACCAGGGGCTCAAACTCAAATGGCTCCGAGGGCCAAATGTGGAATTATGAAGTAATCCGAGGGCCGCATTATGACTCACACGCAACAGTGGCTGTACCTGAACCTTACTAGAAACAGTTTTTGCATCTTATTTCCTGCGAAAGTTGTCATGAGTTACAGATAAATCATTTCTAGCCGTCTCTGCGTTCGTTTAAAAGGAACATGTTCACTCGCTAGCCGAGCACTTTCAAACACCCGTGAATTAGCTAAATGACGTAATGTCAATTATTTAAAAAGTCCCAAAAAGCAACGCAGGCCGCGTGTTTGAGACCCCTGCTGTAAACCTTCAAGCTGAAAGAGACAGAAGATCAAAATCAAGCACATTTCAAAGAAGCTCGGCATAGACATTTCAAAATAAAATACGCCCTACTTTACGCCACATTGCAAACATTTATAAATCAATATGATTTACCGTTGAGTAACTGGAGCCCCTGTGTATAATAACAGGCCCTGCTCAGCATCAGTCTTGAATTCCATAATCAGTTCCACCTCCCTGCGCAAGTTCGGAGTTGAAAATTTCATCCACGAACCTCGACTTCCGTCAAACAGGGGATCGCTTATTGTTAGAGGCTGAAAAAAAATCGCTAAAGTCGTAGCAAGTGAGGTTACCATTGATAATATTTAATACAAGAGGAAACAATAAGTCGCAGATTCATGAACACTGCGCTGCATTACACGCTTGCTAATACATATCATTGCTTATTTATAAGTCTGTGTGGATCGCACAAGAAATTCATATTATTTCAGTGATGCGGAAATTCAGCCTAAACGGATGCAACCGATGCCTGGCACGTGGAGATTAGCAAATCATGGTTTGCCATATTTGGCATGAGCGTCGGAAGGGGGAAGGGAGGGGTCACGTACTCCATTGGATTTTGAAATTTGATATTTTCCTACGAATATTAGTAGAAAAATGTTTTTGTGTTTGTTTTAAGTTGGTAAAATGAAATTTCACCACTGTTGACCCCCTGAAAAAATACTTTTGGCCATCCCCTAACTATTGCTCCCCTGGAAACAATTCTTCCGACGCCCATGCTGTTAGGTACGAGTAAGGCAGGAGCAACAAGCATGTAAGTCATGGCTCGGAAAACTGGTTTTCATCATTTTGGTCCAGAATGGTCTGGAAGTATATTGTAAAGAAAATGTTTCAAAATTTGAATAAAACAAGCAAATCCATCTTCACGACATCGAAGAAATTATTCCTTAAAGCAATTATTCTTCTTCCTAATTTCCGTAATTATTGCCAAAGATTCATGATGCCATGATAAGAAACTGGTTTTGAATAATTTTTAGATCTTGAAATAACAAACCGTGCTTTTTATATTTTGTGCATCATTTACACAGAATCGTCTTAATAAAAAGCTGTCATTCTGCAATAATTTCCAAGGGCTTGCTTAAAGTTTTTTGGAAAGTTTCGGAGGGATAGAAAGTTCTAAGCATTATTTATGTAAAATTCATCATCAACTGAATAGATTGTATAAACAGAAAAAAACAGGCGCACTATTTACTGACATTGCTGCAAAATTTCAAAACTGTAGACTTTAAAACGTCGAAAATAATATTTAACTAACAGACGGAAAAATAAACAAAACATCTGATCCAATAGAAAATACTCATAAAGGGCCCACAACGGACTAATTATATTGAGAGCCACAAAGTTTATTTTGTCAGATGACTGGCTATTCGTGCTCTGGCACGTGCGTGACATTAAATTATGTTAATGCCACAAATGGGCTTTCGCTATATTTCACATGCCTTTGGCGAAGAATAAATAATCTTAAAAGCATGAATTGGATCAAATGATTCAGATAAATTTAATCATTCTTAGCAATACAGTGGCATATTAGTTCACCTTTTGACAAGTACTGCCTGTCCAGCCCAAAGCACATTGACAACGATATTCACCATTCTGAGTTTCAACGCAAGTCCCACTGTTTTCGCAAACAACCCGATCACACGTCGTGGTCTTATCTTCACAGTATCTTCCCTTCCATTCTTCGTGACACACGCACTTAAACGCCTCACCCACACTCAAGCAAGTCGAGTTGTTCTGGCAAGGGTTCGTCTGGCATGCCATAACGCCAGGACAGCCGGTTACGCCGTAGCCGTTTGTTGACGAATCTGCGAAAGAAAACCCGTTTCGTCGTTTAACGTCAACAGCAAAGGATATTCGGATGATTCGTTGAAGCGTGAAAGCTGTCAGCACACATAAGATCCGAACCACATCCGGAGGAAAGGTTCTCTCGTATTTATCGCCAAAAACGAACTTACGTTGTTTTTGCGTCAGCAGATCGATCCAACCTCTTTTTTCCTTCGGCTTCGAAAGGCTGGTTCCGCAACTTTTAAAGGTTTCCTTAACGCGAAATTCCACTGTATAAATGCAGCCAACAAACGAACGTGCAGACGCTGATTCAGTGCGCAACGCCAGTTGGGATTGTGCAATAGCTGGCATGCCGCCTATGTATATGGAACTATCTTGCGGAAGATTGAGACCACTGAAATAACCAGGAGACAGTCCGGTAACTGGAAGCTAGAAAAAAGAAAACAAATTTCAGATTAATTTGTATTTTTCTGTTTTCCCGCGAGCTGTACTTAATTTGTTACCTGTACATCAAACATGAGAAAATTTAAATTTACTTGGACGTGTAAAGTAGAGGCTTGTGTGCGTTTCAACATTCAAAATAGACTGAAATATGTGCGCTTCCAAGCATCTTCAGTATGATATGCCGTTATCGATTCATTGTAAGGGGTATGAATACACAAGTTACATGTACCGGTAATTAGGGAAGGGTATAACATAACTGCACTTCCGTAGGTTTTACCCGTCTAGTGTCAAGTACAAAGTGAAATCGATGAAATCGTTTCTAGAAGTAGACACAGCAACATCTACTGTACGTAAACATAGCAAAATGCTTCTACGACATGTTGCCATGCACCGATGAAGTATCATATACGCCGTTAGTAAAGGTAGGCTTGATGCGTTAGTTAAAGGAATAATTATTATCCATCGAGTATATTAGATTTATAAAACTAATCATAAAACAATCACACACCTCATCGTCCACGCTCAGTGATCCAAAACGACCAACACGTTTCAACACCGCAACGTGATTCGAGCGGCTGATATTCAAAAGACCAGATGACAGTAGAAGTGGGCCGTGGCCCAAATCATATCTAAAAAACGAATTTGTGAAAATGATTCCTTTTTATTTCAAATTATGCAAACCTTTTCTTTCATAGTCCTAATTTTTGAGTGAAGGTATCCTTTCAGTTTGCTTTTAAACAGAGCCTTTGCGCCTGACAATGCTTCCACCGATGTCGATAGCCTTGTAGTACGATTAGAATTTTAGCTTTCAGTTAATCAAACCACAGAAATAATTCATTTACGGAAAGCCGAAGCATATCTTACAGAGAAGTTAACCGACTCTTACTTACTCGAACTCGACACATCCCCTTCTCATAGTGACAATGACGTAGTCGTCAGAAATAACGTCATTATTAGGCCATCCACCGATGTAGAGAAGCACGTAGTCACCGGCGTCAAGATGCGCGAAAAACTTCATCCTAAAGAAAAAGTTCGCGCAGATTGAAGTAATGGGCCATTGTTGGACGCATGCAGCCTCAAGCAGTCGGACATCGTTGAGCCGACTTAGCAAAATCAGTTCGATTCAGGTTATGTTTGTGAATAGATTCCTTCATCCAACAACTATAAGCTCTGCGATTACAAATTTTTAAAAGTTTTTAGAACGTCTGACAAGGACTTGGACCACAAAGAGAACGTGGTGGCAATGACCCTCAACAGCAAAACAAACCTGATTTCAAACGTGTCTTCCAAACGTAGGACAGGAGACACAGAAAGGTACGATGTCGCATCTGCTGCTCCTCCGGTAAAAAACAGAGCAGGAGAAAGATAGAAGGAGTCATCAAGTTCCGAACAGTGAGTTCCTTTCCATCCGATGGAACACAAGCATGTGCTTCCACTGCTGTTGCCTGTTCGAAAATAAGTGATCCAAAAGAGCAGCTGTGACTGGGTAGTCGCCTACAGTAGAGACTAACAACTCTTCCACAATATGTCACAAACTGTAATCAAATCAAACACTCCCTTGGAAACCCTAAACAAGTACCGTTACGGTAAGTCATTATAAAGTAAGCAGAACGGCACTTTTAAAACACTTCAAAAGCAAAGAAAAAAGGCTGATGAGTTTTTATTTCTACTCTTCACAAAGGGTGAGTTTTACTGCACCGCAGTCGCATTTTTCCACAATTCGTCTGAGCAGACAAAGGAAAGTGAACGGTTCGTATTCACTGGTCACAGGCAGGAAGCGTATGAAACTTCGTTTAGGGATATGCGAACGTGAACAAGTCGCAGAGCACAATTAAACGGTTCCCAACGTAGAATGGAACAACTGCAGTGTCTCACCTATTTTATTGCTCACAGCGAATTATTTTGCATAAAAGCAAAATGCTGCACCAACAAACACGAAAAATCTTAGGCTAAATCGAGAAATCGCAGTTTACTTGACAAACGGAAAGTGGCTTACCTTGAAAAAGGCAAATTCCTCCATTCAAACAAAGCTCTTCAGTGCAGATAGCGGCCTCTTTATCATCTTCTAAATCTATGTTGTGTGCACTAACAAAACTGTCAAAATATGCAGGTGCTACAGGATGGCTGCCAACAGCAGACAAAGCCGGCGTTGTTGAAACTCCAAATCGTACGTCTGCCATGTCAGTGCCACCCGAGACTACCATCGCTGGTAATACGTTCTGCGGAGCAAGTGTTGTAACTGCTGCATTTGTTGTCAATCTGGCTGACACTGCATCAATCGTCGTTGGCGAGATTGGATTAAAGTCTTTAACAATTTCCTCTGTGCTTGCCTTGTGTGTGCGAGTATCTTCACTGGAGGTAACATAAACATTCTGCTGTAATCGAATAGATGTTGCCTTTGCCGCAGATGTTGAAGCTTCGCCATCATTTTTAGACGATTGGTCTGAAAATGTTTCATGCCCATCAGAACCCTTTGAAGTAAGCATTCTGTCATCTGTACCAGTTCCTTCCATGTTGTCTGCCACATTTGCGTGCTCAACAAAACCTGTTACAATCTCTGTAATCGCTTTTGTTGCTTTTGCATCACGCATGACATGTTTTGAAGGGCCTGGTTTGGTAGCACTTGCTGTTATGAAGATATTTCCCGGATATCCCGATAGTTTCGCAAAGTCCTTAGATGCAGTTTGACTTCCAGCTTTCACGACGTCTGAACCTGCCGTATAACTTGGAATTGTTGTAACGACGTCTTCATCCATATTCTTCGATATGACAAGTTTTGAAGATATAAAATCGGTTGCTGCTGTTGTAAAGATGTTTCTTTGAAATTCAGTTGGTTTCCCAGAGTCCTTGACTACAGTTTTACTTTCAGTTTGCAAAACCATGGAACCTGCTGTATAATTTGGAATTGTTGTAAAGACATCTTCATCCAAATTCTTCAAAGTGGCAAGTTTTGACGTAACAAAATTGGTTGCTGCTGTTGTAAACATGTCTCCTTGAAATTCAGTTGGTTTGACAGAGTCCTTAACAACAGTTTGACTTTCAGTTTTCAAGGCCTTGGAAGATGTCGTATAACTTGAAATTGTTGTAACAAGGTCTTCATCCAAAAGGGTCTCAGACGCACCAAGCATCGTTTCATCTCCCACTGCAGTAGTCGACATTGCAGGTTCAAACATTCCTACAACAGGAGCAGAAACAAAGTCACCCTCAATTGCCTTTGTTCTGAAATCTAAATCGCGTGTTTCCACAGATGTTGAGGTTGTAGCAGCTGGTGATGAGTCGGACGTACCAAAGTCAGTCAACAGATTTGTAGTTCCAGAAGTAACCTCAATCGCCGTCGCCATCGTTATAGCCAAACCTCTTGACGGACTCAAATAACCAAAACTTGTGGATTGTGGCGACCTGGTCTGGCTTGTGCTGCCTGTGTCCTCCATTTGATATGATTCTGAAGCGGCGGGGGCAGAGAAAAGTTTTGTAACAAGAGAAGATGAGCTAGCAGTAACTGAGTGAGGGGCAGACGGTATCGCTCGTGATTCATAAGCAATTGTAGCAGACGGAAGCGAAGTATCTGTTTTTCCTTCTATTTCATTCGTAAACAAAGATGGCCAAGCAACGTCTGGTGCCACCGTGGGCAGATTGACACCTTTCAATTGCGCACTGGACTTATCCGACGCACTTGTTGCAGATGTGCTGGCTTTTGCAGTGTTGATTAAAACATCTTTATCTTGTGGAGGACTCGGAGCAGCGTAACCAGTGGTAGCGGCAATTGCATTCCAGGCAAAATTTGTACGGAATTGCGCAGCTGTTTGATACGTTGTAACCAATGGTGAGGTCGATTGTGTAACCCCACCGCCAACAGCCTTGCTTTTCTTGCTTGTCTCTATCACTCCTTCAGGCCCTCTAGGAGAAGTATACAACATGTCCATAAGAGAAAATCCGGAAGTTGCCGTTACGCTTCCGCTCTGAGTTCTCGCAACAACTGGACTATCACCAACTATAAAATATCCATTTGCTGGGGTTGAAGCAGGTGCGCTTCTGTCTTCATCGCTCTCAGCTGCCATGAGATCAGCAGGCTCGAACGCAACCGAAAGTTTGTCAGAAACAGTTGGCTGGACATCGCTTTCATATCCAAATATTTGTGTACTTGGCGTAGTTTTGAGTGGACCGAGACTGCTGTTGGAAACCACCTGCCCAGCACCACCCGTGGTGGCAGACTTAAAAGTGGCCGCGGTATCTGTAGTAGCTGAAAACAGCGTACCAGTGTGACTGACATCCGAACTTGTGCTGAATTCATGATGTGAAGCAAGAGTTGTTGCAGCTTCTGTTGCCGTTGCATGAGTGTTCATCGCTGACTCAACAACTTCTGACACGTTCTTGTCGCACAGAAAGCCACCAAAGCCTTCGGGACATAGACATGCAAATGAGCTTTGGTCTGCGACACACGTGCCCCCGTTCAAGCAAGGCTGCGACCAGCACACTTCGTGGGAGTGCTGGCACCGATCACCGTGAAATCCCGGCTTGCAGAAACATCTGAAAGCAACGTTAATTGCATTTGCGCTTTATTGGTCAGATGTATTATTTCTAATCGTGCACAAGCGCGTTGGATCATCTTAACGATAACAAGACTGACGTACTTGAATGTATCAGCGTAATCTCGGCACCTTCCGCCGTTAAGGCACGTGCTATTGTCGCAGTGTTCCGTTTTCTCATCACAGAACTGTCCCGTAAAACCAGGCAGACAACTGCGAAAAATATTTGAAAATATTGACAGTTACCAAAATGTCGTTCTAACAATTTGATTGAAAAGAGGCATAACATCAAAATTATGGCCATCAGCATAAAAATTTTGAAAGTAACAAGTATTCCAACGACTGCTGCGCCTTTATCTCAACAAAGTCCTTCTAACTAATCGCATTGCTGTATAATTTTTTGTAGTATGTTGGTTCAGAATTAACATGCCGCATACACGATGAAGCCCATGGCTTCACAATGAAGAGTGCTATTGGAAATGAGTTGACAAATTATTTGTAAACGCATGGTGATAATGAGTAATGTATTCTTACAAAAACAAATAGCGGTAGTACCTGCATATGACTGTTTTGTTTTTTGTCTCACAAGTTCCATTGTTCATGCACGGAGAAGACCAACAATCGTCCAAGGCAATTTCGCAAATGCTGCCCTGTTAAATAGGAGTCTTGCTATCGACGTTTTACCAAAACGAGACTAAACTTCGATTGAGTGTTCAACATCTGCGTTAGGATGTCATGTAGATAACGCATGCAGTTCTGTGACTCCAAAATCCCATCAAAATACTGCCTATTGCATTGTTTTCTCCAATTCTTTGTTTAACATTTTTAAAATGAATAATGTTTTGCAACTTTTATCGTTCTTTCTTTTCAATACGATTCATCTTCCGAAGTTACTTCCTCAACAACTCGGTCTTGAAAACTTAGTAATTTCAGCGAAGATATCTAGTAACATTTCTGTTCACGGGTATCCCTGAATGGCCTCATTAAGCCGGAGAGTCTTGCTTGGTAGTACGATACCGCGCTAAAAAACGAGCTTCAAACCAAAACATTTTTGCCACTTCCAAAGCAAGTAAAAGACTCAAAAACATCCGTGCCACGTACTGTGAATCCAGGCAAACAGGAACAGTAGTTTTCGCTATTGTAGCCTTCTTTGCAAGTACCGTTGTTCATGCATTCTGTACCTTCTTTAATATCACAGCCAGCAAGACTGAATTGGCATCGATCTCCGGTGAAATCTTTCCAGCACAAAGTTAAATTTAAATACGATCAGATGAGTGTTAATAACCGATTTTCAGCGCTTTCAAAAATACAAGAAGCCAAGAAAAAGTGAATATCACTGACCCATGCACTCCTCCATTACAACTCGCTGCTGAAATGGCTCTGAGTTACAAGCTTTTTCAATGGCAACCAAAAGTAAATAAAATCAAATTTTTTCTGCCTTTTTCAAAGTTTATGAAACGTCCACAAAACAAATTTCACGCTGATACCATGAGCGACTCTAAGGTTATTAGGTCAAAAAAAGTCAAAATTTATCATTAAGTCAAAATTTATCGTTAGGTCAAAATTTCATGCAGCACAGTTTTTTTTCTCTTCATCAACGTTTTATTTAAGCTACAAAAACAGATATTAACATGCTTTTGCAACTTCAGTTGAAATTCTGACTTTGTGACGTAGTAATGTTGTTTTGCCCACTACTGGACGATTGAAAGTACGCTAGGCATGGTAGTACTTAATATTGAAGTATACGAATGTAGAACCTTCTCAGTGACGTCAGGAGATTTATTGACACTGGATATTTCTCTTGTGCATTTGGATTAATTTTTTTCTATGGTGTGTTGCCTCTAGTTTCGTTTGTGTCTTAAGCACTTTTAATTTTTGTTTCATAACAACATTAAAAAGATTTTTAACCTATCCGTTTGATTTCTAATATATACTTTGTTTTCCGCGTTTCAACAGCAAACGCAGGAATTTGATAGGTCAAAACAATAAAGCCAAAATTTAAAGTTTTTAGGTCACAAAATTGGTCGCCCTACTTATTACACATGGTTAATTCACAATTTGGAGATTCATTGGTCGACCGCTTCATGTTCTTCCAAACTTGCTTTCATAGGTGTAATACATCCGTCAGGATTTTTTGCCGAGAGATCACATTTAAGTCCAATAAAGATTAAAACCATGCCATTTAACAATCATACAACTCAATGACTTAGGGTTTTCGAGTGGATAAGTTTAGTATAAAAGGGTCTGGGATTGATACAAAATAACAGGGCCACAACTAACTGGTATTTTCGGGGGGAAAAAATGATGTAACTTGTTTTTTTACTACTTTCTGGAGGGCAAAATGATTGTAACTTATTGTACTTAAGAACCAAATATGTTTTTCAAAATTTCGGGGCCGGGCAATTGCCCGCTCGTCCAACCGTTGGTTGCGAGCCTGTGCCTGTAAGATAACGATTGAAGGCTTACCGCTTTTTTAGGTAAGAACTTTCTTGTACGATAATTTCATCTTTTCACCATTTTACGGCAAACAGCACTCCAAACAAAATAAAAAACGTCTCCCTTAACATTTACTTGACTTTTATTCTGCAACACCCTGAAAAACGTCTTAATTTCTAATATGATTAAAAACAATTTCTGCAACACCTGCGGAAAACTTTTATTTTATGCACAGAAAAATATAGGATATTTTGCGTGTAACGAAAGAACCATGATCGCACAACTGCAACGTTTTTTCAGATTCCGCTTTATCGTATCTATATCTAAACGCCAAGGTCTACCATTTCTCTATCTTTTATTGCTGAGAACGCTGCCAATACGCTTGGGGCAAACAGCAAAGATGCCCTCCTGGATCAAAACGCGTAAGCCTTGTTATAATGCTGACTTTGTTAATTTAGTTCCATTGAAAAACTGAGTTTTTTATATCTATAAATTACGTCGACCTCCTAATAGATTTTGTCATGTGTTCAAACTTACAAAAGATGAAAGCAGACAGACTAAATAAATTGCAAGCAATCATGCTATTCACTGGTTTACAGCAAACGGTATTTTAAATAACAAACTGCAAATGCACGAGTTACCCCTACATCTGCTCTTTAGATCCAAGCGGTTAAACTATGCTGGTCGCCAGATCGACTGTTAGCAACCTTAATCTACCGGCGCGCAAAAGTCCTCAAAAAGCGCAGATAATTTTATCACTTGGTACGTACTTTGCTCACAAATGCAAAAATATCCTTGATCGTTTGAATGGCATTCTCCACCGTTTTTACAGGGATCTGATGAGCAATAGTCAATGGCGACGTCGCAATGATATCCAGTCCATCCGGGTGTGCATATACATTGGTACTTAGATACCTAGAGCGTAAATAAAACAATGGAGATAAACACACTAGCCATTTGTTTGGAAGATAAACGATTCTCACGAGAAATATGAAAACTACTTTGCTAGATCGTAAAAAGTTATCAACTTCTCTGTATAACGCCGGATATTCTTTGATAGAAATAAATTGATCTCTAAGAACTTGACGTCGCGTTGACGAAATAAAAAGCAGGAGCAGCACCCTCGCTGACTTGGTTAAGCATGACACGTTGCTGATCACTGAGGTTCAAAATAAAACAAAGGCACCATGTCCACACAAGTTGAGTTGTTATTGCACATCGCTCCTTCGCAATCATCGATATTTGTTTCGCAGAATGTACCAGTGTAGCCGGGAGAACATCCGCACTTGAAATAACCCGGAAAGTCCTGGATGACAAATATGGCATCCAGAAAAGAACAAGTAAAAATGGTGCGGTACTGGCGAATGGGGTAAAAATACTACTAACACTACTACAATAAATATTTGTTGTTGTTCAAAAATAAGTACGAATACTGCTATCACCACTACGATGAATAGTTATTAATTGTTGTTCAAAAAAAAAGAAAAATGAAGTCGATGTTATCAAAAACTTATATCAAATTTGGGTCTGTAAAAAATATTTTGCGTAACTACCAATATAACTGTTTTTCCTTATAACTACAAACACAGTTTCAAAATTTCGACAAACTAGGTTTTGTTAAATTTATGCTGCATTTATGATGCACCTGAGCTTAACTCCAAGGACACGTAATTTAACAACTTTGGAGGACATTAAAAGGCAGCTTTGTATCGCAAAAAGCGATAAAAATTACCACAACAAGTTATTCCACCTGGCATGTGCCGCCATGCTGGCAAGGGTTGGACCAGCACTCGTCCACGTCAAACTGACAGTTGATGCCGTAGAATCCGGTAAGGCAATGACATTTGTAGCTGCCGTAGCTGTTTGTGCATCCAGCTCCATTCAAGCAAACTGAGCCATCCTTGCACTCATCCACGTCAAATTCACAGTGCGGTCCCATGAAAGACTCATCGCATTCGCAAAGGAAGGCGTTGCCCTAACAAATAAATCTTAGTGAAAACACATTTTTGCATTTGCGATAGAATTTTTTTCTCGTTATCAAAAGCTATTATGGTTTCTTTTCCTTGAAAGAATTGAGCACGTTGAAGACTATTATCCAATCTCTGAATCGCCCCCAGCGGACAAAAATCAGTAAGCTGATGCTTGTGGAATCACAGTAGTAGTACGGGAAGTGCATGACTACCAACAAGTTAACAGTTCGGCGGAAAATCTGAAAAATTAGCTATTTTAGAGGCAGAAAATGTAGTTAAAACCACAGCCTGCGAAAAACACCCTATAGCAAAAAAGGTTTCTAGACAGTCATGCTCAAAGTCCTACCCTCTTGCAAATTATGCCACTGTTGGACAAACAAACGCTACAATGTCAAACGTATTGCCAATAGAAACCAATAGTGCCGCCTCCATGTAGAATTGCTGACTCCAGATGATGCTTACTGTTTCAGTGTAAAACTAGAACTTTCGTCGTTAGTTGAATTTGATTGCTGTACAAATTTTGGAAGATTTACTAGTTTTTGACATTGTTTGGCAATTTTATTTTAGCCATTACTTGAAATTTGAAAGGATTTTGGACAAACTTCGGATGATGTACTAAACTCCCATTGTGTTTACGACAAATTTTGTTTCACTACAGCGCTCTGCATTCATTTGTGAATGCCATGGTCCCGCAATTTGTTGTTTGGCACTTTGGATGCCCCTCAAACAAAAGCCTGGCGACACGCTTGCACCAAAGATCATCCACAGTAGGCCTTAATTGCAGTGTCGTTGAGAGAAAAATTGAAAACATGAAAATTCTAACGATTTCAAAAGTAACTGCAGACCTGCATTTGATTTATCGGAGTGTAATCTACATTTGCTGCCACTTTCCATTGGGTCTTGCTTTTCGTGTATAAAAGCATTGTGTTTGGTCCTAACAAAACTGTTGAAAGCAGCCATAATAATTAGCCTCCGTTGTTGAAGATCAGCCAAAATCAGCAATCGGGATTTATTTGCAACGCTATTTGCTGATACAAAACATTGGGAACACAGGACTAGTGCCATAAAACAATTATACAGCATATTTTGTAATCAGCAGCAAATACGTTCACCAATAATATGTACATTATTCGGTATGGAAATGCCGCAAGTTCCACTGGACAATAATAACGCGATTCTGAAACCTATAGAGTGTCGCAAAACTACAATCAGCGTATGCACTTGTTCTCTCTCCAACTGATCCAACTTACCGCTCGAACGCATGTTCCACGATTCAAACAAGGAGAGGAGTCGCAGGGATGCCATCCCAGTTCGCAGTTCTCCCCGATATATCCGGGTAAACAGCGACAAACGTACCCGTCGATCCCGTCCCAGCACTTACCCCCGTTGAGGCAAGGCGATGAGGAGCACTCGTCCACGTTGATGCCGCAATAGATGCCTGGCGTTTAAAGCAGACAGTTAATACAAAGAGGTAAACGAAGTAGGAGGACCATTTTAACGTGTAGTATACTTTCACCTATTCTGTGATAAGATACACACTTTTCGTAGGAAGTCTTTACGTTTATCTACAGTATTCAATAAACATAAGTATTTGTAGAACAAAGTATACCCCGGGGCGTCAATAACAATTGAACAAATTGGTGCAAGCACAGTCTTCATGCTAAAAATTCTACATGGAGGGAAACTTAGGATCCACACAAGACACAGAAAAAACAGCTTGACTGCTACACATCTGGTACTACCAGGGCCGCTCCGACATGCTGGGCCCTCAACTTTAAAAATCACCAAAAGGTCCTCATTTCCCGGGAAGTGTTGGAAAAACTAAAAGTAAGTTGTCAATTTACGGCACGCACATATGAAAACCCTAAAATAGTCGAGAATTTCAAATTGTTTCAAGTTTTTTCAATGTTCCTCAAACTTTCAACAAAATAATTTGCTTTTTGGATGCGGGGCACCTCGCCAGTGCGCCTCATTGGTCGGAGGAATTCGAGGACGGATGTTTGCGGCTGTAAGTACCTGTATTGCAATTACTAAAAAGCGCTACTCGTACAGACGGCGGCAGGACATACACAGCGAATGTGAGCAATCTCTCTTTGATTTTTTCGTCACTTAGTGAGTCGTTTTGTTATTGGTAAGGCGGGAATCTACAAATTAGTTATTTGCAATAGTGTTTGAAGCAAAAACTGTCTTGCTAATGTCGAGACATGAGACAGTCCCAAGCTGCGCTTTAAAAATAGTTTAGCATCGCTCTGCTGTTTAAGAAGGCTTTTCAAATAATTGCGCATGACAGTTCAAACTACGCTGCACAAATACTGTACGACAAATTTCACTTCGATACAAGACCGCGGCCTGTCAGGGACTTTCTCGCCACTTGTTGCGTTACCGGTAAAGCCCCTTTGGCATTCGCATGTGGCGCCATCGGCGGAAACGACGCAAGCTCCATCGTTCAGGCATGGATTGTTCACAAAACTGCAAGGATCAAATGTGAGTTGACAGCGAGTGCCAGTGAAGAGAGGAGCGCAAATACAAGTGTAGTTGTTCACTGCGTCCTGGCAAGTTCCACCATTGAGACACGGACTCGAGTCGCACTCGTTTACGTTTTCGGAGCAATTTCTTCCTCTGTAACCTGTGGAAAGCATAAAAAATTGCACTGAAGAGATGTACAAAGCATTTTAGAAAATAGTTGAGCACAATTATCACCACCACGAATACCCCCAAGCAAAATCTTTAATGACTTTATTTCTCTCGATACGTGTTATGCATACGACGTGAGACGGCATAATCAAAGCAATCGTATCCCACCAATATTCAATTCCGAACCCACTTTTCGTCACGAGAGGGTCACGGTAGGCGGTAGGAGGCCCAGCAAAACGTCTCGCCCAACCGTTCTCAGCGATCTCTGACAGTCCTGGCTCCAAACCAAGTCGTGACTAATTAAACTAGGTTGGAAATGGAAACACGCCACCTGTTCCTCAGTTGGTATCTGCGCGTCGATCTGCCATGGATGTAGACCAGTGTTTCCCAAATTGTGTGCCGCGGCACACTGGTGTGCCGCGAAAGTTTTATGCTTTGATAAAACCTTATACTTTTCATCTCAACTTAGGCTATTTGTTTCAAAGCATGTGTCGCAGCCAAATTCAGAATGTATTATTGTGCCGTAACATAAAAAAGTTTGAAAAGCGCTGATGTAGACAGTAGAACCTGCTGCTAAACCTTTAGAGCAGGGGACGGCAACCTTTTTCGCACTGCGGACCGGTTTCAGCCTGGCATTATTTTGCGGACCGGTCCTCAATAAAATAATGGATGTTTGGCACATGCAAATTTATTGTAATTCCTAAGTCGTATCATGGTACTGATTCAGTGGGAGATCTGGGCTTGCTTTACCGCAGTAAGATGCTCCGACCTGTAGGGATTATGGTAGTCAATGGCACCCGCAGTGTGTTCCTTACGTCAGTCGTTCCAGTAGCTTTTGGACCAATTTGACTTTGGTTACACACGGCCCGGTAACAATTCCTTCATGGACCGGCACCGGGCCGCGGCCCGGTGCTTGCCGACCCCTGCTTTAGAGGGAATCTGGTCACAGGGCGAATCACTGGGTGGCTGAAATCTTTTTAAATCAGGAAAGTGGATCAACGTTACTGACTTTACGCATTATACGGCAATGGCCTTTGCCGCTTAGCGTTACGGCACGAAGTCGTTGCAAAAAATCTCATCTATGACGCTTGGACTTCTGATATCACTCTTTCGGCAGTTTCCCATGGTTCATTGCCACAGGTGAGAAACAGAACAAACCCGGTTTAAAAACATCACTACAAGAAGCAGAAAGCAACTGCGTTATCTTAAAGCAAAAATCTGGTTCACTTTTCCTGACAACAAAAATTGTGCTTTTCAAAACAACATTTTCAAGGAGCTTAAAAACTCTTGTCATTAACACTGAATCTCAGAAATCGAATGAAAGCTGTTGTTTATAGAAGATATGCATCTGTTGAAGTAGAAACAAGGACTGAAATATACAGGACTTTATGTATTTTTTCTGGTAAATTTCCTTGTTAAACAAATTTTTCCGAAAAAAAATTAAGAAAAGGTTTTGTGTAAAGTGAGCCAAAACCACTACTTTTGCTTACAAGCATTAGAAAGCAAGCATCTGAAAACACAAATTCGGTAAATAGTCTAACGGAACGTAATGAAAATCCCGTTGCACCATAAGCTTCGAGAAACTTGTTATATTGAAATATCATTACTGCGTCTTCTTTTTAGAATACTTTTTCCAAAGAAGTGAACCACTTGAAGTAATACATTCAGGTTGAGATGCTTTCTGCTGTGTAGCGATTTGGTTTTGGTAAATTTGACCCAATCATTGTTTCAGCTGGATTAATCTGGCGCTGTTGACATGAACATGCATGAAGTCCTTTCACAACACCTGCTGATACGTCTCATGTGCCATCCAATATTTCTTCCAACAGCTTTGATTACAGCATGTGGTGCCGAAAGCACAAATTATGCAATAAACTTGGTCTGATTTGAGATGGAAAGTCCTCTCTGGAGCATATGAAAGTCCTGCCCAGAACATGTCGTGTGACTCCAGTTCGAAAGAAAACATTGGGCTGGGATTTTCAACTTTTTCGGTTTCGGTAAATATCTTTCATCAAATACACAGATCTGCTAAACTTAATATCGCTTGCAAATGAGCTAAGCATGGTTTGCTTGCATGGAAGAACAAGCTACCTACATTCGGTTTGCACGTTGCACCACCAACGAATTCACGTAAAAGTAACGTCATTACGAGGTTAAAGACAAGAAACTCGTTTTTTCAATTTTGTGGTGTATTCATTGTAATATTTTGGTAAAAATTAACCGAGGTCAAGGTTAACTATCTTTGATTGCCAGGGAATAAAATTCNAAAAAGCTCACCTGCAGCGCAAACGCAAGTGTAGTTCTGAAAACGACTGATGCACTTTCCACCGTTAAGGCATGGCTCAAAATGGGCGCAGTAGTCGCGTTCTCTTTCGCAGTACTCGCCCGTCCAGCCGTCTCCGCACTCACACCGGTACGTGTTGAACAGGTCGACGCAAGTTGAATTATTTTCGCACTGATTGTCTACGATGACGGTTGTTAATGACGAGACATTGAAATCGCAGCTTACTGAAATACTTGACACAGATAATTCCACTGATGGTGGAATACGTGATAACGTGCATGAAATAAATACTGCAATTTTAGTGTGACTTTAATTTCGCAAATAAATCAGAACGATAGAAGCAGGAAAACATTTTGCAGTTTATGAGATCAGCATGAACACAACTTTAATGATCATTGATTGGATTTTGGAAGAACATAACGTTAACTGGTAGAAAATACCAATGCAATCATCAGCCGCTTTCTCGCAGAAAATCCCCGATATTCCCGGTGGGCAAAGGCAAGTGAACTTGTTGATTCCGTCAACACACATTCCGGTGTTACAAGGGTTGGAACTGAAAAAACAACAGTTTTTCATTATAGTAGGTGACAGGGGCGCAACCAGCTCTTCATTTCGGGGGGGGGGCAATTTTCATAAATTTCATGCGATGACGTCATCGTGCTTATTCAACCGTGGTACAACTTTTTCGCAAACGGTCACATATAATTGCAATGTATTTTTGCCCGCAGACACGAAGTCCATAGTACAAAGACACACATTCTGCACAACGCTGGTTAATAAAAAAGACAAAACAGAACGTTTTGCAACAGCGTTGGAGGCTGAATCACCGGTGTCAAGCGAAATTTCTGACTTCACGCCATGTGTGCATGCACAGAACAACATTAAACACATCAAATACGCTGAGAAAACTGATGATTAGGGCTTAGGATTTGGTGTTTAGGTAAGTGTGTTGGGTTAGGGTCTATGTTACAGTTAGAAAAAGAAAAATAATTGAAGTCTAAGATTAAGTCCAATATTTTCACTGGTTTTACTTATTCCCGTACTGTAGCTTGTTGTGGGTATCTGACACCTAACTAAAAAGTTTAATTTACACAACACACAGCAAAAACATAATCGCCAATCTTTATTCCTTTACTCTGAGATGCAAAATAACTGACAAAAAATAATTAGGCCAGAAATTTCGCAGAGGTCAGAAGTTTCGCTTGACACCGGGCTACAGAAACTTACTTAACAGAACGTTTTGTGACGGCGTTGGAGGCCGAGTCTCAGGTTTACAGACGCATTCTTAACACTATTGTTCACTTGGTACAGCACTACGGCAGAGTGGGACGCTAATTCCTAAACTGGTCAAGCCCAGGTAAAGTACGAATGCATTGTGACATGCACACCCCCAAACGAACAAACACTGCAATGTCCGAGCACTCAGTCACAAAGTAAAATGCGGTTGTAGTGTTCCAAGAATGAGGAAGAATATAAACAATCTGACTGCATCAAAGCAGGCAACCATTACGTTATATTAGATCTGCATCTTTCGAGAAACAAGTGCATATTTTTTCTTAATACGGCCTCAAATGTAGGAATGTTACATTGAACCTGAGGAGTCATGACTACCGACACTCGCTCTCCAGGGCAGGTTGTATAGAGCTCTGCATCCAAAATAATAGGTCACATGCAGTCTTTGCTTGCATGACTTTCTGAAATTCCACCATAATTGTGATGCACAAATTGAACGAAAAAGTACATTTTTAACTGCATTTTAACATCGGGAGAAGAGGCTCGCAGCTTGTTTGCTGCACAATATTTTTATCGCAATTGTCTCTGAATGTCTTTGTCATCTGGGAGTTCAGTATCCAGTACAGCTCCCAGATATTTATATTGGTTAACAGATTTTAGATTTCTACCACCCATGTGTCACTAATGGGGTGACTGGGCTTTTTGCACTCTTAGCCTTAAACGTCATACAAACAGTTTTGTTGTAGTTGAAAATATTTCCATGTGATTCTGCATAAGCCTGACACACAGATAAAAGTTCTCTTCGCAACATTTCCGAAAATGAGAACTTTCAG
>JGI24159J19872_10001378_pt1 | contig 26518 bp, 9 predicted proteins | sample Ectturendosymbi4_FD_19872 | JGI IMG/M metagenome (IMG submission 19872)
GGTCTTTTGTTGTTGGAGGAAGAAGTTGCATATGGAACAGAACAGGCCTCATTGAAAACACTTGGCCGTTGTTGTGAGACAAAACTTGTTGGAGGGGAAAGGAGAATAAAACAAATTTAATCCAATCTTTGCTCAAACACTGTCGGTTGCTGGCAGCGCTATTGTGAGTTTAAATTACAACTACTTCACTTTATGCAGCTTGGACAAACCCAAAATAAAATAGTTTCAAAATAATTACGTCGAAAGTAAGCCTTATTTTAACCATACCTTCATACAACTCACGTTGCTAAACGAGAAAAGAGCGAGTTCATGATAGTTTGGCCTTGCCTGCTGTTACGATCTCACCCGCTGCTACCAGATCACCAGGTTGGAGTCGCACCTCCTGTGGAGAGGCCTCGCATACTGTAAAAGTATGGAAAGTTTGAATACCAGGGGTGGATATTAGGGGAAGCGAACGAGGCGGTCGCCTCAACTCCCATTTTCAGAGATAATGTGCTCTCGCTTGAGTCTCGCGCTTAGTTTCTGCATTGTTTTATTAGAAAGCTTATGAACCAATCCAGAGCCACAACTAATCAGCTCTCAAGCAACAAGCACGTCATGTGTTTTTCAAAGTAAAGCAAAAATTATGCGCGATTGTGCCAAAGCTCAACAACTTCATTGCGTAGTTTTGGGGCCCCTTTCTGAGAGTTTGCCCCGGGCTTGTAAATTCTCATATCCAAATGTGCTGAATACATATTTGTTTTTGCTAGAAAATAGACAACTTCATTTAGTCTTAGCAACGTTTTCCGGAATAAAAGGACCTGGTTGTGATTTTTGAATAGGGACGGGGTGTTATATCGGAGCAGGCCTGCTTAAAGTTTTGTAGTTGCATTCCAATCAGCAGCGCACCCAGAATGTCACCCAAGAAGCCGTGCTCCCACCGAAACAAACTTAGAAAATGAACGGACAGAACAGTCGGATTCAATAAGACGTTAGTGACTGAAGACATTATTGACTGGCCACTCCCGAACAAAATTCGTTGCTGCGCTACTGATTCAAATGAATTGGTCACTATTTTGTTGTACGTCTTCTTCCAAGCAACTGTTAAAATTTCTTTAGTTCTCTCATGTGACTGACAATGCGTATTGACGTTTTCTTCTCTCATCTGGCAATAGTTGATTTCAACTCTTTACACTTCTATTTGTACTTTTCTAGTCACGTAGAAAAGTTGGGCTGTGCACTGCTGTGTAGGATGACGTCCAATCAAGTTTTCAGTAACATACAAGTACTCTCATAATTGGCATAAAGTTTACTGATTCGTAAGTCATAAGGTTTGTTATCATCAAAAATGGAAAAAAAGTGCTGGAAGTGCATTGCTTCAATTGATGCTATGCTGAAATTGTGCAGCCAAAACTAGCTGGACGGTTGCGGTTGCATACAGCACAGTGCTTTGGACGAAGTAGCGTTCAAACTGAAGGCTTCGGTGCTTTCGAAGTGAAAGACTGAAGAAAAGAAATATCGCCCGAACAAAAACACAAAACAAAAGCTTTTGTGTACTGTTTCGCTCTTTGATAACGTATAATGCGTATAGTGTACTACTGAACTGATGGCATTTGTATTAATTGCATGCTGCAAATAATAAAATATTGATCCATCGGTTGATTACAATTGTACATTCTTGTAAGCGCACATTGGTGAAAGATCAGTGGATTCCTGGTACAGTGACACCGGTGCTCGACAACTAGCGAGGATAAATATCTACGCGTGGTGTGTATTATAATAACCTTAGGCTCGAGCAGGCCGCAATTAGGAACTGCCTTCACTGACCACAGTTCACGCTGCTTTTTTCTCTACCTTCGACTTCAATGACAGTCAAGCATGTCGGGTCGTTTGTGACGCAAACAATGTCTTTGTTTCGAACAAGGTCAGTTGAAAAGAAACTCCAGCCCCTTGCCGCCAGAAACAATCGCGGGTGCTGGCAATTATATCAAACGTTACTATGGCAAGCTTTCTGGACCACACTTTCGCATTGTTACGTAGCCTAACGTGGATGTATGCGGCTGCCGGTCGATTATTGCCGCGTTTAGTCCACAGCAGTGGTTGAATTCGCGAGGAGTAATCCTGCTGGTGCAAAATATAACTACTGTACAATAACCACGGTTGCACAGGAGAAAACGTACAAGGGTTGTAGTTTCCGATACTTGTTGCAATTATAGGTTTAGCGGAGAGCCTTGCTTCTGAATATGCAAAGAACGCGCCAGGTTGTTAGGCTGCAATATTGGGTTTACGTGTTGAACTTGCAGTTCATTGTGAAGAAACTCTGGCGTACTGTAACGACATGCATGTCAGCTCGATCGATCCAAGACGTGCCGAAAATAGGACCAGCGTCGAGCAATTGCTGGAGAAAATGACTAAAAAAGAAAGAAATAGACGCAGGTTGTTTACAGCTCCAAAACGTGGCGGTGTGTTAAAATAAACAACTGGAGTAAAGTATGAGGTCAGGAGGAAATGGTTAATTTTTCGTAAATAAAAGAATGCACGTAGGCATAATGAAAGTTACATTCTTCTACTTAAAACCACACTGGAAATTGTGAGGGCTAAGTTTCGACGGTTTGATGTGTACTTGTGCTCTTCAGATAAAGCTACTGTTATTGACATTTGAAGCTATACTATCATTGACATTCAGGTTTTCCGTAAAAGTGAACGTTGAGTGAAAAACGTAGTTCCTTGTTTCTGGCATACCTTTCATAAGCGCCGTCTGTGCTTTGCTTTTTTCACTTCAACCCGATTCCAAGATCGTTAATCAGGCCTTTGTACTTCTCGAGAGCATTTCTTGAGTGTCTTGACAAGACAAGCAAACAATGCTCGCTCTGAAATCTTTTCTCGTGTCTTAACGATCGACCAAGCACTCGAAAAGCTCAGCGCTGTTGGGCCACTCTGAAAGAGTTCTTGCGTCAGATCGGGTAAGGGCCTCGAAAGGCCGACTAAGCGCCCATTGAGAATAACGAAGTTTCAGTTTGCGGATTAGACTGTTTGGACAAGGNCGTCTGCGACAGCGATCGGTGAATGTCGCCGCGCGGTCNCAGTGTCGGTGACAAGCGGTTGCCTTTTNCCGAAGTGCGTTTCAAGCCGATCGACGAAACGCAGATTTTTCGAAGGTGCTGAGAGGCTGTAGATCAGGCAGAAGCTATCAGCGGTTCGCATCGAAAGTGTTTACACATCGTCCCCTTGCCGTTTAAGCTGAGATTATGAACCTCGATTTGTTAAAGCTTTGTATTTCGCAACGAAAAAGAAGAAACTTTAGCCATGGCTTCACCTTGGCAAAAAGTTGATAGTTGTAAAGGTTGCTTAGAGCTGCAGCCGTGTTTGATCAAGCCAAGAAGGTCTTTCAATTTATTGCTGAGTCAGTGTTGGCTGACTGTTAAATTTCAGTTGGAACCCAGGGCTCGTTGCACAACTGTGTTGATTAATCATCCAGCAGACTTCGACCATCATTGAATTTGCCCGTACCCAACTCTCCGACTCACATTCAACTACGATTCGGTTATAAAACTTCAAATCATGTGAAGACAATTGTCTTTTGCAGGGGATTGTTCAACAGGAGAAACAGGTCGACAGGTTTTTGTTGGTGTCCCAAAACCTTGACTCTGACATGAATGAAACTGTCCAGTGTTGCTCCACAACAAAAACGCTTCAACTCGGTTTCCTGTTTTTGAGTCCGGTGTGAAGCGAAATTTCTGACCTCTGCGAAATTTCTGACCTATATTGTTTGTCAGTTATTTACTTTTCAGAGTAAAGGAATAAAGTTTGGCGATTACTTTTTTGATGTGTGTTGTGTAAATTAAAAATTTTTGGTTAGATGTCAGATAGCCACAACAAGCTATAGTATGGGAATAACTATTATAATCACTCAAAAAGATTGGACATTGGGTCAGTATTAGACAAATGGAAAAGATTTATGCAAAAGTTCAAGGAAAATTCACCCGTTTTGAGGAAAAGTTGTGGGTTTGCGATTGATCGTTAACTATTCAATCAATATATATAAGGTACTGCTTGAGTCAACGCTCTTTCGATAGCAAACTAGACAAAGCCTGGCATTTGAGTACACCAACCTATTGCTACAATGCCGAGATATTTCGTCAAGTTGTATCCTTGGTCAATGGCGTTGACAGTATTCTTGTGTCACAGCGTTTTAGCAGAAGCTCTGAGCAACGATGCTGTTGTAGCCCTTAACAGCTTCACGTATATTAAGACCTGCGTCTGAACGACAGACGCCATGACAACTGCTACACTGCCTTCAGCAACCCACTCCCCCGGGTCTCGAGAAAGCCGCCCGCGCCATCGCCGAAGCGCAACCCTCCCCACACGACTTCCAAGCATTGCGCCGAAATCAACGTTGATATCTCCTGCTCTTTCGAATCTGGACCCGGTGACAAGGTTAGTGCGTTGTATTTCAGTCGCAAAGAATCACCTCAGTGGATTGAGCACAAGTGCGTGCCATGTGACTTTATTCTGATGAAACCAGTAGATGCTGGACGTGCTGTTCCGAAACGCTGACAGATTAGCTAGGAGGCCAACAACAGGTGGCCATTGGCCAATTGGCCACAACCCAACAACCCAGCCGGCTTGGTCATTGGGTGTTGCCTCAGCAATCCGTTTTTTACCTCGTGCACTGCATTTGAATTGTTTTGCGCGGTAATAAGTGGTAAAATATATTTGATTGATGATAAATTTTTCTTTTTTCATTTTATTTATTGCAGTAGGATTCACGTACATCGACTTTGCATATATCCACGTTGACGTTTTATATCATCCCCAGAAGCATGGGCGTCGGAAGGATTTTTCCGAGAGGGGAGAATAATGGATTTTTCCAGGGGTAGCTAAAACGATTTTTCATGGGGAGGGGGCATAAGTGGTGAAATTTCATTTTACCCACTCGAGACTAAGAAAACAACCTTTTTCTGCTAAAATTTAATAGGGAAATGTCAAATTTCAAAATCCAGGCGGAGCCAAGCCCCCCTGACCCCATTCGGACGCCCATGCTCAGAAGCATTTCTTCGTTGAGAGGGACAGTTGCAAATTTTCTTTGCCGTATCGGACGCAATCAAAGTTGCGAATCCGATCACAGTAACACTATTATATGCGTAATGCTCTAGCTGTCATTAGATTGCATGTTTTTACGGTTACCGGTCCTTCCTGTTGTTCCAATGTTGAATGTGGCTCACCAATCAAGATTATTGCACACGCCTGGCTTAAAATAACGCCTGCGGAAGGCGAATTCATGCATTTTGATCAGTAGACATTAAAACACTATTCCAAATATTAGGATTAGGGCTTATGGTAAATCAAAACAGATGCTTCTGATAACATTTTAGGCATAAATGAGCTTTTGTGCTGAAAAACACAAAGAAAGTATTGCATCATATAGCAAAGCACTTCATCATACAGACATACAGTATTGCATCATAGCAGCAGATAAGTTGCATTGCTGTGACGAAGATGGACTGATCCAATCCAAAGGTGTAAAATGTCGACAAACCAAGGGTAAGTTAACTAACGAGATCCAGCTGTTTTTTCTGAATGGGAGGGTTGCAAAAATCATATTCACAGATTACACGATTGCTTGAAATAGTCAGCAATCCAATTGCATGTTAAAACATTTATCAACGTTAAACATTTATCAACGTTGGCAGAAAACTGGCACTAGTCTTGAAAGCAACGAGCAACAGGTAACACTTGTGATGTCATGTGAATAGAAAATTGATCCTAAACGTAAAAAAACACAGTAAAATAGGAAGAATTTTGGCACCGCGCGAACAATCTTCATCGTTAAGGAATGAGGGAATAACGGAAAAATTATTCGCCTACTGACAGGAGATTTTAAGTTGAAAATATGCACATGCAAAACCAACTTTTCAACTACTCTACCGCCTAAACATCACCGTACAATACGTAACGCTGTGTCTTATCGCCGCTTTGACAAACGTTAAATGTTTTTCTCGCGCACTCTTTTGTGGAGAAACACTAGTCAACTAGTTGACAAAGCGGCGTACGATTTGATGTGAACATTGCGCGGTCGATTCGCGATTGTATTGCGTTTAATCGCACGAAACATCTTTGTCGAATAAAGCTCGACGCGTTTATGAAACAGATAAGCTTACGCGTTTTATCATTGTCGTCGGGGCATTTAATTCCCATTTAAACTGTAGCGTCTCTCAGGCAGAGACCGTGTTCAAGATGGATTCGGGACTTGTTTTCGTATCAGCACGTGGGTAATTTTTAAGAAGATTTTAAACGCCTTTCTGCATGGTCCTTTACTTGCTATGACTGCGCGGTGTGGTGTGTCGGTGACAGTGATTATTTTTCTATGTCTAAATGTGATGAACTGACTCCCTCGTTTGGGTGTGCTTAGTGAAAGATCTTTGATTACCTGAACGTGTTTATGGTTTCTTACGACAACATATGCCCGACTGTTNACGANAATNACTATCGGGTACTATCCTAACATTGATGCGTCCACACTGACTCACTGGTCACTTTCTATCTGTAGCAAAGATGATACCACATTCGTTTGGATAAAAACAGCACCCTTCAAGTTTATTTTGTCGCAGGATCGACCTTCTCCACCCACCGAGCGTGCCTCGTCGAACAGTGTTTCTCGAAACAGCTGACTCGCAATTCCACATGCAGCGTCGCTGTGCGCTGATGCAGCGGCAGAAATGGATGCGGGAGCACGGGGAGTGGCAGAAACCGCTGTACGGGACGGCTGCAGTGAAGGAAAATTACAGGTTGATGCTGATCAGTCACTGAAAAAATGTCTTGTTAAAGGTTGATTTGTCGTTCCTAGCTCTTCTTTCAGAGAAGCGCATCCGATTTGTTTTGTAACATTACAAGTTGGGCATTTATTGCAACGTTTGCTTTTACCCATCGTGTATCTCGAAACATTTTGAACTGCGCTTTGTGCTTTAGAATTATTTGTAAGACATTTACATAGTTTCCAACAAATGCCCAGTCTAGATTTTACAAAGTATGTTTCAGCGCCATCCCGACCCTTTTCTCAGTTGTGATCACCATGTTCACATCATCCTGCTTGAATAAGAAACAAGGACCTGAAATTTAAATGAAATTAACGGACCGCACCCTTGATAGAAGACAAGATCTTACAATGTATAATTTTTGCCAAATGGAAGGAGTAGAAGTTCCTTTAGAGCAGGGGTTCCCAACCTTTCTCTTACCATGTACCCCCTCAGCATTTCAACAGATAAGTACGTACCTCTTCAGCATTTCGATAGATGCACATGTGCCCCTAAGATTTCCTATAACAATACATTTTATCATGATTATTCGTTGATATGTTTAACAAAAAGCATATGATGATTTTTGAAAAGAATATTCACTGATATATGTGTAAATATTTGGAAATAAATTATATGCAAATATATTTCTCTCTTCTATTGATAACCTTAAATGTACCCCTTCGGACAGGCAAATGTACCCCTGGGGGTACATGTACCCCAGGTTGGGAACCCCTGCTTTAGAGTCTCATTTCCTGAGTCATTCACTTTTACATAACTGGATTGTTAGCGGCGTCAAAATGTCCCTGCAGATTGGGCATCCGCTCTACGCTGAAGAGTCAAATGGAAGATGGCGACTATAAGCGAAAACAAGAATGGATCAACGCTTTGAACGAAAGCATAATGGTGTCAGAGAAAGACAGACGCGATTGTTTGGAAGATGCTGAAAAGCGAAGAAATCGTTTCAAGTTTTTACTGGGTTACACGCAGGCAAACAAACAGGTCAATAAATGTTTTTCATAAATCGTCTCTGCTATTCTGTGCAGCTTTAATCTTCTTGGCGGTCAACGCTCCATTTTCTGTAAAACCGCACATTTACTGACTTGTTTCAGCTGGCATTTTCGTTCGTTTTGACATTTTGCGAAGATTGATGTTGTTTTTGATACTGTTCTCAGAAATTGTAGTCTCTTTCCTGCCCCGTTAATCACTCGCGATCATCGGTGACGATCTTTTTGAGATGCTGACGACTGTTAAATAATATTTATGTGACCCCCTATTTGTGACATTGCAGAATTATAAAAAAGAGCTCAACTGTGGGAGTGTGCGCCACGCCCTCAGCTACCGAAAGCAAAGTTAGCACTTAGCAGTACCACGGTCTACAACCCACTCGGGTCTCTCTGTACTGGGACTAATCCAGACTTGTGTTCATAGCGATCGCAGTTGCACATTTCTAATTNATGTGAACATGCTCATTCNTTTCAAACCATGGACAGCGAGAAACTGAAACCTATCCGATGGTCTCTATCTTGTGGCTAAACCATTACAATCGCCATTGGAGCAACCATTTTGATGTTTAAATACAAGATGATGAAAAACTCAATTAGGATAACGCCGTAGTGATTAGTGGTGATGGCATTACTGTCAAAATTTTTTATGCAACTTTTTCTTGCTTCTACTAACTGGTGCAAAAACTATATGCCAGAGAGTAGATAGAGAGAAATTGTGTACAAGATAGTCTCTGTGTAAGGTAGATAGTATAAGGAAGTACTGCCATTAATGTTAACAAAATACTTGAGCAGAATGCCCTAGTTATTACAGCATACTGTATGTTGCCAAAACTGTTCTGAAGCAATTTAACAACACGTTGCTGTAGTGCATGTACTTGTATCATTTCATCCTATGAGACTTTTCGTGTAATATTTGCACTTTGTGTAGATCTTTGCTCGATATCACCCAATGGTCGTGACACTCGACCACGGATGCGTTGATCCCAGGCGTTTGGTGAAAGTGAAACAGTGGGTCGGCCAGTTATGGTCTCCTCTTACATACGAATCACTGATCAACAACATTTTGGTATTGGATAAAGTAATGATTTCACCTCTAGGCTGATTTCAGTTAACACTGGTTCCGAATCTGAAATCAGAATGTTTTCCTTCAAGCATTCACGGTAATGCATTTTTAAAGGAAACACTTCGACCATTGGCGTCAGCGTAACAAATAAAGTACTCAAGGGCTGGTTAAAGGTTGAGAACCACCGCTGGTTAAAGGTTGAGAACCACCAACTGGTTAAAGGTTGAGAACCACCGCTCTCCGCACTGGCAGCCCAAAAAATATTTAAAGGTGTTCTTCGAAAAAAATTAAAAGGAACTAACAGCTCGATTTGACACGAAACAAAAGACAGTGACCAACGTCACAGGTGACAAATGTCACCGAGTCGACGAACTGACTGGCAGTCGCGCAACGCAACTAACAAAACTGTGCTGTTCAGATGATGGAATCGCGATGGGAGGAACGGAAACAAGCGAAGCTACTCGAGAACAAGCGCGACTCGGAGCAACTGCGCTACAACCCTATTAATTGGAGCCACACGCTGAAGTGATCATCAGCTGAAGATCCAATTTAACTGTTGTGATGCTTGTCACAGCACGCCTTCTGAACGCGCGAGCGTGTTTCCCACTGTCCTCCCCACTTTTGGGTTACGGTGACGGGAGCAGGTCGCGTTTCGTTGCCGTTCCGGTTGTCGCAAGCCTGTGAAGTGGACAGCGCACAATGTCGGTGCCTTGTTATCTATTTTTCCTGCGTGATGAAACCAACTGTTTTCAGGGTACTAATATGGTTCCGGCAGGAAAAGGATTTTACTTTTTTTAAGACCAACTTGTTACATTTTCATCACTCGCCAGGGCAGTTTTGTGACTTCGCCACTTTTTGCGCAAAGGCGATCCCACGAAACTGTTTGCACCATAACTAGATTTTACTGAAAACATACGTCTACATTTGGTTTTCTGTTCTTTTTTCGCAGCAAAATCTAACTTTCCTTGCACTTTATCGTTATTTTGCACCCGCAGAATGCTTGGCTTTTTCTGTGAAACAACCGCATTAACGTGCGGCACGCCTGGCATTCTTGTGAGCAGTGGTGGATCCAGGGGCGATTGCCTCCCCTAAAACATGCAAAAGTACCTTCATTCACCATGATTTTGTACAATTCGGAAAACAGCATTTGCGATGTAAGGCCATTTTGTCGTCCACTGTTTTGTCACAGCTGCGTGGTGAATTATACTTCACCCCTCCTACAGTAGCGAAGCCGTTATGAGACTTGACTTCCTAATATTTCCGAAATCGCCGCCCTAGCCTTACTCACTGGATCTGCACCTGTTTGCAAAAGGTAATGAATATCACGGAATGAGATTTGAATTTGTTAGCTTGTTGCTTAAAGTTCGCTCTAGATACTCATTTCGACTGACGTCCACGTTTCCTAGTCGTTGAGATTGAGCTAGCACTGCGTATTTAAGATATAGGATCACATTACGAAATTCAGGTTCACCTTTTAGGTGATTATCGTTGCTTTCCTTGTTATGGAGTCTGCCGGATAAACGTTTCCGACGGGATTTTATTGCGAAAGAAATTATCATTGTAATCTTTGGCTCTGCAGATTTCAGGTAGGAATATTTTAGAACTATTTTAAGCAATTTACAAATGATGGTTTGTGCAACTGTTTGCAACAGCGGGAGACACTAATTAAATCGATTGACGTAGTTTTTAAATGGTAGAGAATTCTGCAGTTGCTACGCTGCCCGCCGAAAATTTGCCACGCTTGAATAATGTTTACCAGAGCTCTGTAAAATCTTAGCGTGTTGACACATTCTGTCAGTGTTACGTTTTTGTTAGCTCCAGTTAGCTGACATATTGTCACTGTGCCTCTCTCTGCCTGTCAGGATTTGTTTTCACTGCGATTCGATAATACAAATAACACAAATCTATTTGACTGTGTGCGTCGATGTTTTTCGGCCTGGCCTGCCCCAAAGCTAAGCCTTCAGGAAAATTAATAAAATCCACACATCTTTGATCAAACAAAGTTACTTTTACCTTAACAAAGGTGTTTCTAAGGCCATCTGAAAGCTCCGAAACACAGATTAACTTCTTATAATCGCTTTCATGATCGACGGCAGGTATAAAATAGATCAATATCTTCGCGGATCAATCACAATATAACGTTAATGTGCGTGTCAAGCAAATCAAAATGCTTCGAACGATGCTCTTGGCAGTTACTTTTTTTCGTCGCAGAAGAAACACCTTCAGTACGAGTCGGCAGCTTTTTGCGCATGACTACTTATTCTGCATTTGCTTTCTTGCGATATGCAGTGAAGCCACAGCACAACGACTGAAACGGTCATGCCCGTGGTTGCTGTCTTTAGTTTCGCCCGGTGCTCCGCACAAAGTATGTGTTTCTTTGAAAAACTCACGTTTGAAAGAGTTACAAGCAAAAAAAGTAATGCACTCCGTCAAGAAGCACTGCGTCATGCATCGCTGTCATCACTACGCCTATGTCGTTTCGTCAAATTAGCTCTCAGCGCTGCCTGTATACAAACCTTTAGAGTTTAATCGTTAAAGGCGAGTAGTTTTGACGTTGATGATGTCACAGTTCGTTTCAAAGGTATCGAACAGCCACGAACCACGCATCCAGCGAAGGTGCTCCGCGTCGATGGTCATAAACACGAGGCAAGACATATTGTCTCGTGCAAGTAAACTCGAGTTTAAAATCTTTGAAAACTGGGGAATTGATCAAGATCCCATAAAAATTGGTTTGTTTGCAGATGTTTTGCGAAGCTTTTAATTTTAGTAGCAATTTTTGTTGCAAGTCAACCATGTAGAGAAGAAATGGGGTGAGATTTCTTGTGGAGTTCTTTAAAATTAAGAGGGACATTGCGATTTCAAGCGATATCCTACAGATTCATGATTCGAAATTAACTTGTTGCTAAAAGCAAGCCACTGAGAACGAATATACTGGACCTGGAGTTGTGGCCCTGATACGAGTAAGGATTCTTTCATATTTTCAATATGCGGTTTCTTGAATTAATGCAATCTTCCTATCGGCAGATGTGAACCTCTTGCCAATATTCAGCTGAAATGGAATGTTTTTAACAATGCTATTAACTCAGATCCAAAACAATAAAACTTGATACTGAAAGTAATTTATGTTGACTGCATGGTAGAACTTTCTGGTTTCTCATGGGTATCCGTAAAACCGTAAAAACCTAAATATCATGTAAAGTGTCTTGGGGCTAATTTGCAAATTCCAGAGATAGCAACCAAATTTTTAATATAGCTTGTGGCTAAAGCATGGGATACCATTTAACCAAACTGTAATTACAATAGTTACCATGAAGTTTGCACATTGCAACAGATACATAACTGGTACACGCTGTGCAGAAAACTGCTAGAGCAGTGAAAGAGACAAGCAGTACATTAAATACAGTTTTCAGAAATCTGGAAACGTGGTCGTAAACACGTTGTGGTCTTGATATTCAAGCTTTCAGCTGACAGGCAACTGCGTATAAAATGGGCTGGCTGCGAAGACGGGCTATCTTCTTGTCACATTCAGTTCATCGTTACATTTTCAAATTCCACCCAAGTTCCCGTGGCTCGTGAAATACGTTCAGAGAGGAACGACAACTGTTGCTTCAAAGATAATAAAGCTTTTTCATTGAAGTTGTTTTCTTGCTGAAGGAGCAATAGCTCCACCTGGCGAAAGCGAAAACTCAGGAACGTTACCGCAAGCGATCCTTCGGCGTGCTTTTTATCAATGTTCTTTTTTTCGTGCTTTACGTTCAAAGAATGGATATGTCTACTTGCGACGTTGGCTGGTGATTGGGCGGAAAAGATTTCCGGTTGTTCGCTTTCAGTCCTTTGATTTTTCAAGAAGGTTTTGGCCGCCACCACAATTTCGGTCAGTGACTGGTGTAACGTACTACGCACAACTCGATCTTGGAAGATCAAGCAAGCACCAATGGCCAGATACTGCTTTGTAACGTTTCCAAGGAATATTGAGCTGATTAGCTGAGTCTCGAGTTCAAGTTTGATCTCTCGAGTGTTTTCCGCTTTTTCTAAAAATTGAAGAAGACCTCTTTTTGCGACGTCATCGTAATGCGTTGTCACCATGGAAACAGGCGCGTAACGGAAGTTGATGACGTCAAGAAGAGTTTGCAATTGAAGAGTCACTTTCTCGGGGGGAGACTGGTCCACGGGACAGCCCAAACCAAACGTGACATAAGAATCTACTCTTTTTAACGCGAAAACCATGGTGCGCAGCACGACATTTCTGAGGTTCGAACCCCCAACCTTTGGCACGCTATCGTACAACGTCACCAAGCTTCCGCACAGCCAGCATTTGTCGTCGTTCGTCCACGGGTTGGAAGCCTCGAAGTGGACAATGGCCGCAAACGGATCGTCTTCTTCGCTTTGTACCTGAGAGGAATCGTGCACAAATAGGATTCGTTCGTCTTTTGGAGGTATTTCTGTGAGCTCCGGTTGCATTGCGTATGCTCCAGTGCTTTCGACGCGAATTAAAAATCGCAGAAGCAGACGTGAAGGTAACAATGCCCGAATGCACGACGACAACAGGCTATTCAGCAATGACAACGTTTGCGAAAGTAAACATTTCTTACGTTAGACACAGATTTTTGAACGCCTAAAAATTTATCAGAGTCAAATCGTTCTCAAACATGTTTACAGCATTTGAAGAAAATCTGCGAGAAAAAATTGTTTTGCGTTACTGTGAAGGCCAGCGTTGGAAATTTTTGGCACCAAGCTGACGATGCGTTGCAGCCTTAAAAATATAAAAAAGATTTGAAAAAATCTATGAATTGAAAAAAGATTTGAAAAAAAAAAAATGGTAAAATAAGATTAGATAAAGTACTGTCCCAAGTATCATTAAACCAGAACGAAACTTCGGATTTATGATACGTAAAATGAAATACTCTATTTAGGTATGTTTGCAGTTGGAGAAAAGGGTGCTTGCCAGCAGTCTGAGGTTCTTTCGAGTATACTTCCAACTTTTCTTTTTCCTTTGACAAGACGAAAGACAAACGTCAATATGTCAACACTTCTATTCAAGGTATTTCAGCTGCAACTCATTGCGGATGAACCATAATATCCTTGACATTTCACCACTGGCCTTATTTCAACAGCACAGTAATCCTTTCCTCCTGGCGTGACGGTATCCACGATGAGAACTTTACTGGCGTTATCTGGCCAAAATATGAAATGTTTGTTGTTGTTGTTCCTGGTTGCCTTATGTAACCTACAAGTGTGGTCCACGAATTTTCTGTCAAGACATCTGTTTGAACGTAAACGTGTGCAATTGGCTGTTGTTAAAATTTTAATTAAATCCCTAGTTGTTAAAAATTAAATCCCCGCTTGAATTAGCCAAATGGCAACTAAAGCCTCTATGTTTGCTGTAAGCTTTCGAGGAACCAGCAGATTGACTCTGCTTTCATCTTTTTGCCATGATTCAAGCTTGCACGTATCTATATTCAATTAAGTACTCTCCACAAGGAAGTTTAACAAGAAAGCAATCAACAAACGTTTTAATAAGAAATCGAATTCACGTAATACTACGCATCCTTAGTCCTAAAAGCTTATTCTATTTTGAATAATAAGAAAAGTTTGCATTCTTTTTGAATACTTGAATAAATCACGAATGTGATCTTTTTAGATAAACGCAATCAAAGCTGCTCTGATATTCAACCGTATACACGCATCTGTGCTGAAAGAAGAATGGCGAAAGGCTCTGTTTTGCGCATCTCCATCTCCTCATTCTCTGGGAATCTTTAGCGCAGCACTGGATCGATCGCATGGAAGACGCAGACATGAGCCACGAATTTTCATTCGATTCGAATCGCACTTAAGTTAATCTTTTACTTTCACTGAGTCCAGTTTATACGTTCTCTTACGTTTTGATGGAAGTAGTGGCGCTTTTGTCGTCGTTTCGTTGTCGTCATGCTTTTGTCGTGATTTTCTTGAAAATGAAAAACATTGTACTTAAAACATGTGAAAGGAGAACGTTTCTAATTATCTTGACTGCAAAATGCATATTTTTCTACTTCTCTCAATATCTTTGTTAGCACTACATAATTAGTGGTGCAGCGTAACTACAAGAACGAGGCTATACATTTTTTTACCAACATAGAAAGGCATCATGGTTAGAAAGAGCTTGGTCATCGTAGTTATTGCATCTTATGGTGAAAGTGCTGTGGTTGAACTGAAGAAGAGTCGAGCTTTCTTGTTGCATTGAATTAATGAAACATTATTGCAACTATATTTTCAGAAATGCACAACATTTGACATTTTTTATCATAGAGAGGCGTATCCACCCATTTGCATCTTGAACTGGAAAGCGAATTATGTTCCTGGAGGGCTTTTTTTTAATAAAGCAAAGTAAAGGTGAAATTTCCCTGATGTGAAACACAAAGTTTTGAGGCCACACAAAGGGGGCAAACTAAATTTTTGGGCCATGGTTACCCCTGGCTTTGACCGCTCAACCATGGTAGTTTTCGGTTTGACCCTTCAGCATGTTCTGATCGGAAATAGCCGATTTAGGATGTAACGTCCACCTTCTTGCATCTGGTGAGGCCTAAAACTATGATGACCGGCAACTCGCGGAAGTGCGAAATCCCTGAGTATTAATAATGTAACAAAAACAGTTCAAACAAAAGTAGCTAAAACAAATCGTTTTTTTGTCGCCTTCGCTATAAAATGGTCTTTTATGATATTTTCTACCAGCAATTCAAAATGCGGTCAACTACACATACACGAACTATTATTACAAACAAGCAAAAGAGATGACGATTGCTGCAAAAGGTGTTTTTCCACCTGCTTCTTTCAAGAAGGCTGGGGTCTTTTGAAGGTAGAAGCAAACGTAGTTTCTGGTCAAAAAATTAGAAGACTGAGCAAATGAAAGAAGCGCCAAATTGAAACCTTTTTGAAAAGACAGAGCTTTATTACAACCTCGTAACATAACGTGAGAAATCTAGGGTGTCCCTGGACTTTACTCTGGCAATGCTGAACGTAAATTTGTCACAGGCTTCCACTGCTCTTTCGCCTGAATATATTGGTTTGCCAGCAGTCTGTGCTCTTTCTGCCTTAATTAATCTACATGGCAGGCAACAGCCTACAACCATTTTAACAGCTTCTTTTGCACGGGCGTTGGATAATGATTAACTGTTGCAAGGGCCAAATATATTGCGCCTCGTGACTCTGCAGCCGCTTTGCGCTAGGATTACACTGGGACGTGCAATTGGCTTCGAAATGATGACACAGTGGTGTAAGATAACCAACAGCGAGTGAATGTTGTGTTTGAAATGTGTCAGGTTGACAGAGTTGTATTTGTAGAGAAATGCAAATGTTCTGAAATTGATGTTGGTTTCGTTTGAAAACTATACCGCTGTTTTTTGCCAAACCTTAGAACTGTCAAATCACCAGAAAGAAATAATTAGAAGGGATTTTACCCCCTCAATGCTGGCACTGCTACCGGAAATGGGCGTTTATGCGTCTGTTTAGGAGTGACATGCTTTCAATTACTGTATCACAATGGTATGACTTTTCTGTATACTGCAGGTTTAATTATCAGTTATCTAGTGTAATTACAAAGTAACGTTTAATAGCTTATATCACGTAAGCACAGTTTACGTACCTCGAGCGATGCTATCGACATCACAGTCAGAGACAGTTGTCATTGTTCGTCGGTCTCTGCACTGAATAAGAGCTCCACAAGCGCTGATGGACAACAAGCCGTAACGAATTACGGCTGATGCACATGCATACCTCAAACATCTTTCAAAAATGCTCGAAGAGTGTGCAATGGCAAATACAAAGTTGTGTCAATAGATGCGCTGTCACGTCTCTTCCGCGTTGGGACATTTCAGGTTAGCAACCTGGGTCAATTTCCAAATGTTTCAATCTCAGTGAAAGCCTTTTTTTCTTCGGCAGATGTATGGCTGGATGCGAGGCGGAGTAGACTTACCGCTGAATTTCGTTCGTCTGCTTAATTAAACAGTCCTAACTCTTATCAGCCACATAGTAATAAGTGTCTGTTTTGTTTGCTGAGGCTTTGACAGGTTTGTACCTTAATCATTAACTTGGCAAGACAAAGACAATTAATTTTACGGCGGTTGCAGCGCAAGCAAGCAACATGCAGCTGTTCAAGGCGAAACAAAAGATATGAGATCGGCCTATGACAGCGAAGGTTCGCTTTTAAATACCTGCTCTCAACAACCGCGCTCTAAAGCTTGATTCCCATATAACCGCAAGAATTGCGCTACACTTTCTTAAATCAAGGGTTTTTCGGCTTGCCTCCTGGTTTCAGACAGCTGGGATCAGGTTATAGAAAAGCTCAATTTACATAAAAAGGTTCTCTAAATAACAAACGACTTAGTATAACCTTTATTGAGCATCTAGCTTTGTAATATAATCTCACAAATGTAAGTATTATGTTCGACAAGCACAACTTCCCTATTTCATCAAGAAATTAGATGCCCTGCTTAAAAACAAGTTGCACACTTTTGTTGAGTGATGTACATCTACATCGAACCTTTTCTGAGTTCACTGCAAGTCTTCATATTTTTTTGCCTATCATGTAACGCTTCTGCATGGAGATGAAAGATTTCAGTAGCGATGGTGCTTTGCTTAAAGTGTTTGTTCTTTTTTAGTTTTTTTCTAGCCGTATCTGGTAATCATCCGCTCAAAGCTGTGTTATAACTGAGTACCTTTTGTGCCCTTGTGTGTTACTACTAACCCCTGTGAAGTGGAGCTTGCCTTTCAGAGAAACACGTGAAGAACACAAATAAATAAAATGGAATTAAATGCAGTCTTTTCAAGTTAGAATATATTTTTCAGACCACACACCTATAAGAGAGAATAAACCTTTACAGAAAACATAGAGGTTTTGAGGAGGTACAGAAAATACGCAATGTAAAATTCATCTGAAAAAGTTGAACACAACGTCCGTATCATAACATAAGCTTGAATTACTTACTTGAATGCAAAGCCCTTGCCTCTTTTTCTGTAACTATATCAACCAGCAGATCATGCTTGTAATAATACTTGAAACTTCATTCGCTCTGAGATGTTCATTGTCAAGGTAGCTATAAGTGATGTTAAAATTGTTTTGGAACAAAAGCAAAACTCCACAGAAGTTAACATGCTTTTCCTCTGGGACCTCGTGCGTTGAAACCATGGAACAAGTATTATGATACGGTTAGCTTGACAAGTGGCGGAAATTTGAAGCGATTGACAAAAATCTGTAATAGCATTACAATTATTATTTTTAGGCCAAGTTGCTATTAAAAACTTCGTCAAAAAGATTCGCCTTGTTTTTAAAAACTACCGGTTACCACCAGCTGTGTAGGTTTGTTTGAAAAATGCAATGTATTTCCAAAACACTAAGTTAATTATAAGTAGAAAAAACCCTGAAATGCAAATGACTGAAGTGGACAAAAATACTTTCTGGCAGCAAATATGCGATTGCGATTAGTTTTATCAATATCTGATATTTTTAAAGGAACAGCGAAATACTTGGTATTGTCGTACCACCTTTTTTAAAAACTGCGAGAAAAGTTATGTTTTGTGCCTGAGATTGCTTTGTGTCGATATCGTTTTTTTCTGCACGCATTGAAGAGCACTTTGACCATACTGTATGTCGGGCTGTAGCAACATTGCTTACTTTTGCAAAATTCCATCCAAGAATTGGTTAATACGATTCACATACATCTTATCAGTGACTGTCTTGATATCTTGTCTGAACCAGTTTGGTAAGTACATTTTCGTATTGATTAGATGGTCTTAGTTGAATTAACTGATTGTCTGATGCTTATTATATTTGGTCCTCCTCATTACCCAGCTTGGCCCTGATATGAGGAGTTTTTTTGGATGTTCAGAGCAATTGAGCGTTATCCTGTCTTAGGAAATCTTACAAAGGGACCGTACAGGCCTGAAACTTGAGCTTTAAATCTTTGACATCACCTGACAAATTAGAAAATGTTGATCTTAGGATAGTAATACAATTCGAAAGTCTTTGAAAAGACCAATCAATCAAAAAGAGCGAATAAACAATAACGTGAAAATCTCTAAGCACTTTAAGCACTGCGTTAGAAATCCGCAACAAACGGCAACTGCATATGTAGCAGACGTTTCCCTTCTTACGTTGCCATAATTTTTTTATGTATTATACTTAGAAACAAATGTTGATTGGTTGCTTTCGATCGGTCTAATCGTTTAGTCCATTGTCCTCCTACGCGTTCACGTGCGCCACTTTTCTGCACCACCATGACTTTCCAGCCGATTGAGCTAGAGAGCTGTTTAAACCTTCTCAAGTTGCGGGAACGCTTAGTTCAGCAAAAAAAAAAATTGGAAAGTTTTGAAACTTTTCAATTTTTTTAATCTAAACTACAAGAATTCTCGCATCTTGACAGGGTTTAAACAGCTCTCTAGCTCAATCGGCTGTGGTGGTGCAAAGTTCTACAGGAAAAGTGGCGCATGCGGGACTTAAAGTCTCTAGCGATCGGTGTGAAAATCTGCGTTTTGTAAATGGAAAAGTAAACATTTTGAAATTTGCATTCTTAATATTGCTTAATTTGATGGACCTTCAACAAAAGGCAATTTAAGACAAACCAAACGGAAAGAGACGCCTCGGCCTACAAGCATCTAACAATGATAGTTGTGGCAAAACTGGGAGTGTGGCAAGCACATTGTTTTGCTGCAGGCTAATAAATAAATGTTCTTTTGAGATTTAGGAAATAGAACTTGCATTCCCCGTACAGCGATGCCTCATGAAAAGACGTTAAGGCTTGAGTAGAACAACTAGATTTTCAGATATTCCGCGCATCAAAAGCACAAATACTTCTTTTGCAAAACTGAAGTAGACCGAGAGAGGACCCACAACAATTCAGGAAATAGCAAGTTGATCATAAGCTACTTGGTATCGATAAACACATTAGCATTTCCGAAGCTGCAGTTGGTGCTGGTTTTTGCACCACTGGTAATCCACTACGTCTCTCTTTTCAGGACTGCAAGAAGACAGGTACAGACTGATAAAAACTTCTGAAGAACTAAAAACCCCTCGGAAACCTTCCATACGTGTCCACGTCCAGTGGAATGAAGCTGCTCGTGAACGCGCCTTGTCAAAAGTAAAAATTTTTATGAGCACTATGTGTGTCAAAAGAAGATGATAACCTACCAAAACGAGCGAAACAGCACACCGGAACGTGTTCCGAACTTAACCGAGGTCCCCGACCTGGGGCGCATGCATAGGCGTCCGCAGACATTTTTCCAGGTGGGGGCAAGGTCGACATTTTGCTTATTTTTTTCAGATTGCTGACGATGCAATGTAAATAGACGTTCGCAGAACGCTTTATCCTTTCTGCACGAGTAGTGCAGTCAGAATGATACCGAATAGACCATGACCTTCCCCTAAACAAACTTGCTAAGATTTTTCGCATGTGCTTTGTATCAGTTTCAATTGTTCTAAAATACACGGAAGGAACAGTCCAGCGTACGTCAGGTGAATGGTCCCTCCTGAACAAAATTCCTGGTTGCGCCACTTTTCTGCGCCACATAGAAAATGCCCTATGTTACGACAAAAGTCACAAAAATGCGCTTCGTTGCAGTAGCGTAGCCAGCCCAAATTTTTTTAGGGGCTAAATATTTTGAAATTACGGGCGAAACAATATTTGGATTTGGGACACCACATCTCGAAGCACAAAACCACAAGATAAGCTAGAAATTTTGGGGGGCATGGCCTCTTTGCCTATGCTTCGTCGGAAGCAATAGCGATGTTTGTCACGATAATTTACACAATACACTAAGGTTACCATACATACGGAATTTCCCTGACATGTCCAGAATTTCGGTTTTAAAATTTGTGTCCGGAAAAACTTTTTAAAGAGTACTCTAATGTCCGGAATTCTGGCAGGTTCGGAGGATCTTATCATTATACCCTCTGAAAAATTATGTATACTCAGGAGTGGGAGAGAAAAACATGCCTTTTTGTATTGTATCGCTTTTAGCCTGTTGTGTAGCAATTCTGTAATATTTTCTTCAGTGATAATGATGTTGTTTTGCAGTGGATTGGGAGTTGTAAGAACATTCTGAAAAAATGGGTAGAGCCCTTCTTTGTTGTCGCGAAATGTAGCCTGTCAGACTGTCAGGAATTTGCCTCTTCAGATATGGTGACCCTACAGTAGTAGGCCATATCTGCAGATTTTCCAAGCAGGATGCTTTTTTTTTCAAACAAGCATTGTCATGCTTTTTAACTAAATCACAAATTTTGACTTTGTTTTCCCTACTAAGACTTGTCAGCGTCGCTTACAAAAAAGAGCTGCAAGCGTCTGGGATCTCGTCCAAACCGATCAATCAGCGGTGGATATGAGGGAGGGCAAATGAGGCGGTCGCCCCTGCCCCCTATTTTCAAAGATGCCGCGAGGCCCCCTTCGAGAATTTCGCACTTAGGTTGTACATTGTTTTGTTAAAAAAGCTTATATGAACCACTCTGGAGCCACCCTCTAATAAACTCTGAAGCAAGCCATACGTTTTTCAAGACAAAGCAAAAGTTATGTGCAAATGTGCCCAAGAGCCCTCAACAACTTTAATGCACAGACAATAAAAAATTTAAAATCAAACGATTTCAAACAATTTACAAAATCGTCTTTCACGCAGAAGCAAATTCCCAGACAAATTGAATTTTTAACTTGCTTTCAGCGAATAAAGTTTCTGTATAGGCCTAGCAAGTGTAAAATATAAGAGCTCTTTCTTTGATATAACTTCAACGGATATGGGAGCCATAGGCCCCTTTTTAAGACCAGATATTGCACAAATGAAATAACACACATTTTGCGAGTTTTGGGGCCACTTTCGGAGAGTTCGCTTCGGGCCTAAAAATTCCCATATCCACCCCTGCGATCAGTCTTCAATAAAACCTTGCTTGGCTTTGCTGAGTTTTTCACGGTGAACGCTCGTGAAATGTAAACCGGACAAGGGTTCAGTCTCACACTAACCAACAATGGATTTTTCGAACTTTTGGAAGCATTGCTACAGATTCACTCATGCTTGTTTTCACACAGTATAACGTTACGTGTTTTACCGCTATCAGCAGTCACTGTCTCGCTGCATTACCTGCCAAGATGCCTGCGTTCAACAGTCACACGCGGCAAAATGCTTACTACCGCAACTTGAAGTGAACCTTTGGAGATTTTTGCCGTGTTTTGTTATGTAATAAAGACCAACAGTACGAAAATCCGCTCGTAAGTTTTGCAACCTACCTCTGCAGGCAAAAAAGAGCGGATACGCATGAACTGCAAGCTCATCATTGCATGACACCAGAACAGTGAACCTGGATCATGTGCAGTGTGAGTGTCATACCCGCAAATAAAGTGTCATTAGAAGAATTACATCATTATTCAGAATTTAGTTGCTGACTTTCGGTTTTCTAGAAAATTTTGGTACTTGGTCTCAATTTCCAGGGAGGGGGGCAAATGCCCGTGTTTCCCCCCTGCGGACGCCTATGGGTACATGTACCTCCAGGGGTACATTTGCCTATCTGAAGTGGTGCATTTGAGGTTAGCCATATACGAGAAAAAATAGTTACGTTATGTTTATTTCGAAATATTTATACGTATATCAAAATCATACGCTTATTGTTAAATTTATCCATGAATGACCATGATAAAATATTCTGTCATACGAGATTTTAGGGGTACATGTTTATTGTTCATCTGTCGAAATGCTGAATGGTTACATGCTCATGTGTAGGAATGTTAAGGGATACATTGGAAACAAAAGTTTGGGAACTCCTGGGTTAACCGAATAAACAAAAAGAAATAATGACAACTAAAGATATTGACAGATATGATATGTAGCAATGTTACCATCAATTTTTGAATTATTCTCTAAGAAAAAGGTATTCTTAAACTGTTTTTCTTAAATAACTTTGGCGTGTCGTAAACAGACGTGGTCTGTTAGTCTAAAGTAGCTTTTGCAGCAGTTACATTTAAATCATATATTTAAACCATTACTATGGAAAAAAGCAAATACACAATTTACGTTTTTCGTGCTTAACATACCAATGAGTACACATTAATAAGCATTATATAATACAATTCGTTTAGAAAGAACTCAATTTATTTGTACAAGAACACTTACAGCATTTCTAAATTTACAGACATGTATCAATTTTTGTAAGGTAAGCAAAATCGAGTTTTTGGTGTACATTGTGTTTATGGCACTGTCAGTCGAGAGGAATACTTTCCCAGCAAAGAATCAGACACTAACATCTTACAAAGTATATTTTTCGCCAAATAGGTAAGCATCATCAGCTTGTATTTATGGCATTTTAAAAGTAACGTCTGGCCATCAGAGAGGTCTTTTTGTTTAAAATTTCGAATCATGTGATCAACAAAAACTTATAATAAAGACTCTGCAGCAGAAAGAAAAGAAAATTAGCATGCAAAGTTAAAACAGTCAAACGATTTTTTACGTTTCTCTCTGAAAAGTTGCTCTGTCAAATGCAGCAACTCGGTGTAAAGGAAGAAATATATACTTCTCAACATACTATCTATTCAGACATAATTCAATAATATTATTCTTTGAAAATAGTAAACATTTTGAAAGAAATTTCGTTATTTAAGATTTGTGAAACCTACTCCTTATTCCTCAGGTGTCATGTTTTTGCATTTGCAAATGACGGCAAAGCGGTGTTCATGATATAAACGGAGATGAGGATTACTTTTAAGCGTTTATTGTTTATTCCTTATCTACAAATGAAAGTCCACTCTGGTCTAAAGACAATAGCTTGCCTTTACAAGAGCAGAAAATTTTGTCGGAAAAATCTGCAAGGAATCGTGCTTTTTATTCAGGTGGTCCTCCTGAGCTCTCAGCAGTTGCGAAGTTCTTTGATAATATGAGTTGTTTTTGAACTGTTCTTTTGTCTCCAAAACTATTATTGTTCTGTATCAAGATTGTAATTCACTTGTCTTCGTTTTTAAAGCAAATAAAAGAGCCCTTTAAATAAAGGTCATCCTGCTTTGGTCCGACGACACGTGGATAAAATCGAAAGAGGTTACAAGTCCGAAACAGTGTGGCTTTTGCTCCATCACGAAAGAGAAAAAAGTGGTAACTACAGTCAACTACATTGCATTACTTTTGTGAGGAGCTTGTTTTTCTTTAAAACTAGGATGTACAAACTACAGCCCGCGATCAGCGTGATGCCCGTTGAGTGTTTTAACCTGCCCCACTAGGTATCAAAAAGTATCTTGCAGTTCACAACAATCAAGCGAAACCTTCAGATTTGTCCTGAGGCTGCTATACAATTGACCAGAGGCGCATTCGCTGGGGTGATTTAGTGCAATTGTCCCAGAAATGACCGCAGCGGTCCTTGAAGTAAGGCCCATTTTAAACAATTGCGCCAATTTTCTTGACTTTCGGAAGTACATCACTTGCCAGTAAGGGGCGATCTTTTGCAAAGTTGACGAACAAACATGGTAACACTTTTTAGCAATATTTTGGTTAAAAAACGAACGGACGGCGTTTATATATTCAAAACTAATCATGCTGTAATTAAACGGTTTTCTCTTCACGTTGTGTATGTGATTGCATAACCACTGCAGGTTTGAAAATAGATTAAGTTTGGTAATGAATTATGAGGTGTTTTTTTGCTTTTGCGCTACCCCTTTCCTTTATCGCTTGCCCCCCAAGCCCAGACTTTGATGTACTGGTAAAAAGGGTGATCAAATTGTACTGTAGTTATCACTATAATAGAAATTTCAATGACGTTTTAATCCTCTTTGCATATACGTGAACATTCAGTGAACGTTCCAGTTGTGTGGCTAATGAAGAAATAACTTTTCTCAAATCTTAGGCTGTGTATTATTGAATTGTATCGGAGAATGTTTGTGTGGTAAAAGCACAATATTTCGCATTGGCTTGGTCCAAAGTTTGGGTTTTCAATTTCAAATGTATCGTGATACGAAACGTGTGCCCATCTCTGCTTCAGAAATGTGAGTTGCTGCGGATAGGCCATTATGGCGAAGTTTGATAAAATAATGTTAAATATGACAACATGTAACAGTGAGCATCTCGATCTGTAGTTGACGAAAATGAAGCACTCGTTTCATTGACACGTGCTTCACTAGCTATGTTCTCATGAACAAGGAAACAACACATGTCACGATTTCTCATACACCAATTTAAAGACAGTTGTAATTGAACTAGAACTTCTACGGACTCCCCCCAACTGTTTGTTTGCTACCCAGCCGTCCCACATTCAGTGTTTGATTTGGATTCATGTTCCTTTTACAGTTAATTTAACTTTTACGTTGTTTTTCTGATAATTCCTAGCAATTTTGCAGTTCAACTTCATTGACTGACCAAACATGGTCCTATTACTGTATTTTCGAGATGCTAGAACAAATCGTGCTCAGTCACTTCCAGTCGGACCATTTAAGAAAACTAACTTCATATTGTTAATCACTGTTTACAAGGATCATACATTTTTATAAGAAATCAAAATGTTCTAATTGTTAAAAACAAGCCCAGAACAGCAACTTAAGCAACTACGTTTTGTAATAAAATTAACGATTTTATTAACTACTATCTCAACTTTAGTTTGTAGCATAAATTTTGAAAAAACACCATCAACAGTTATGAACATTACATTCAAAGCAAAGCAGGTAAGAGACATGTCGTAGGCGTTTCTGTAACCACTTGGTCTGCACAAAGGAGGTAAGAGACATCAAGGGCGTATACGCAAGGGGGGTGGGGTTAAACCCACCCTTGAGCTTGATATTTTGCAAAATTTTTGTTATCTGCGCAAAGGGGATACTTTTTTCTGGTTAATTTTTCGACTTAATGCAAATACTACGGATTAACTTTGCATGAAAACTACAAGGAACATTGCAAATGGGCCATTAGGTTTTGGTGGTGTTGCAACCACTACGCTGGCGTTGCGCTGGAATGCGCGGTTCACCACGAACGGAATGTGCGCGAGGAAAAACACTATATATGCGTGGCGCGAACAAACAATAACAGAATGATTGCGGCGCATGATCTCTATTGTTGCTTGCTGCCACAGTGCGAAGCTTCGCGCACATGCCGCTCGGGCTTTCCGATCGCAACAGTGAGAATCTGGATGATTGTCTGCATCCAGAAACAATATCATCACGTTTTGCAGACCTTTCGTCCACTACGCTTGTTCAAGATTGTGTTCCCACTTTCACTTTATCCAAAAAAGTTGTCTTTATTTTGTCTGCTATGATTGCTAGGTGCAAACTTGGCCGAAACATTTGTTTGGAAAAAATGAATATGATGTCAAATTATGACGTCACAAACAACTCACAACAAATACAAATGACACCATACGCCACTGAATGAACCCCCCACATGAAACGTTTCTGCGTACGCCACTGAGGGACATATCGTGGACGTTTCTGCAACCACTTGGTGGGTGCATAAGAACATGCAGAAAGAACGCACTGGTTTTATAAATTTCCATCCTACAAAAATCGTGAAACTATGGTGTTTTCCAAACACTCAGAAACGTCACTTTGCTGTTCCTTACGTTACATCGGGCAAAGGCAACGCAATATAGAAAATTGTCTGGTGGAACTTCGTAGGTCACTGAGTTCGTTAGTCTGAAGGCATTTCAATCCATCGGGTTGATCTTCACAACCCCAGGTCATTGGTAAAGACAGCAATATTGGTGG
>JGI24159J19872_10001382_pt1 | contig 26475 bp, 17 predicted proteins | sample Ectturendosymbi4_FD_19872 | JGI IMG/M metagenome (IMG submission 19872)
AGGAGCTAGGGCGTTGGTAAGGCAACTGAAATTGCTGGTTTTAGGCTGAAATCAAAGTACGAATATATCGTACCCCGGTTCTCAAAGTGTTAAGAAGCTGGCAAGGGGTAAACAGGAGAAATAAGGTTGAGAACCCCTGATCTAGCTGACTTTTTATGCATCACTAGTTTTCGATTTGTTTAGGCAGATCGATCACAATGGTTCCAACAAGCCTGTATCTGTTCTTTACCCACGAGTAGCTATACATTTACCAGGAACATAATAAAAAATAAGAGTTATCTTAAATGTAGCCTAGCAAGCTTCAAAGTGTCAACAGTGGGTGCACATCATTCCAGCTGCTCACCTCTGCTCTACTGCTTCTATTTGACATGACTTTCATGCAGACCAATGTTTTTGCAGTTGTGAACTGCCCCGTTGTAACACTGAGAGTGTTCTACTCTAGTGTTTTAATGTGCAACTTGATATTTTTCCAGTTATGCAATGCTTTGTCATAGTGTTGAGTACTGCGTTTTGCTCTAGTCCAGGGCTACTTACATGGTGGACCATGGTCCGAATTCAGACCTTTGGATGGTGACTACCGGACCTCGTCAGCCTCTCAAAGGTGCATTTCATACCCAGAAGTTTTTACCTCAAAATTTTGTGTTTTTGCCTGTACTTCTAAAGCATTAACTCCTCGCCAACTGTGTAAGTGATTGTCAATCAAGGTGTTGTTTAACTATATTGCAGCGCACACCTGAGTTGGGCTAGCTATGCTTATCTGGTTCGAAGTAATTGTTTCATCACAATTGTTCAACAATATCTTGACACTACAATGTCCATCCTGGTGAAAATAGTGGATTCAAGGCTAGAAAATAGCAATGAAACCTTTTCTTTCAAAAAACAATGCAATTATACAAATTACTCGTGCACAATCATGAAAGATGCTTGACTACGGAAAGAGTTTTGCAGGGATTTTGGTCCTTTGGGAAAGATTTTTTGTTTTTTGCGGGAAGTCAACAAAATGTGAAGAAAAAGCTAAGACATTTTCAGCTTTTTTAGAAAATGATAAAGAATGGGAAATTGTTGAATTTTTGGCTGACATAGTGTAACACCTCAACAACTTCAATGCAAAACCGAAGGAGTAAAACATACTACTTTTGATTTGATCACTACTACTCACCCTTTCCATAAACACTTTAATATCTTCAAACATTTCATTCAAAACGTACCCAGTTTTCTGAGGCACTTGGGAAAAATAAAAGCAAGAAAGATTCCAATTACATTCAATTTCTTGAAAAGTTGATTACCAACATTGTTGAACAGTTTGGCGACTTTTCTTTTCGAAAACAGTTGCTACTCTTTCCTCAAAATCCTTTCAAGTGACAGACATTACCAAATTTTCAACTGAAGCAAAAAGACACGTACACATATTTAGACTGAAGACGTAGTGGAAATTTTATGAATGCCTGAGTTCTGCTGGGCATCTTCGCTTATATTTCTAGGCAATGACCCATCATTCATTGCATTCACTAATGAAAGTGGTGGACCGGAGCTCCAGCAGCTTGACACCACTGGGGTGGATGCTGTCAAACTTAAACTGGAATTAATTGAATGCCAACAGAATGTAGCAGTGAAATAAATATTTTTTGATGGCACACAATCTGGTTGTCTTGGAAATAAGAATGGTAAAAATCGTCGCAAGTTTTACTGCTGAAAATATGGACAAGAAATCAGGTGTGGACAGATAAAAAATTATAACATTGCATGATGAGGGGTACTCAAAAAGTAAAATATCTGAAAAACTGAAGTTCAGCAAGACTGCAATCCATCCACGATACCTTCCTTCAATTTTAAAAGTGGTGCAATTGAGCTGAGGCTTTGCAAAGGCACATCTCTTAGCTTTCATGGAAGGTGTAAGACTACGTTTTCTTGCAGATTCACTGAAATGACATTCCATGGTAATTGTACTGCCATCTACACCTGTGGGCAACAAATCTGGTCGAATCTTTTTGTTCAAAGTGGTGGGTGAGTGCACTACCATCGTCCTTTTCACTTTGACTGGTAACGTTGCACCTACCAGCCCTGTTCAAGTCCTGAAAACTAACAAACGTCTAGAATCTGGAAAGTGTCTAATAGATTACAGTCTTACTGAACTTCAGTTTTTCAGAAATAGCCTTTCTGAATAACCCACTTCATGCAATGTAAGAAGTTTTGACCTCTCTTCAACTGATAACTGATTTTTTGCCCATGTTTTCAGCATCAAGACTTGCAATAACATTGACCATTTTGGTTTGCAAGACAACCAGATCGTTAAAAAGCCCATTCTTAACATATTAACGACCGTGATTGGTTGGCCTTTTTTTGGCCATAAATTGCCAGCTGCTAGAGCTAGAGAGCTGATCAAACCCTCTACGGATTCTGCAATTCTTCTAGTTGACATTGAAAAAAAAAATTTTTTGTTTTCGGTGGGGTTTTCTGGAGATGACGTCACAATGAGGGCATGTTTTTGAAATTTTGGTCACCATTAGCCGGCCCTGGGCGCCAACCTATTGACCCATTCTATTGGCCTAAAGTTTTGTTGAAAACTAGGTCAAAATCCACGTCTATAGAGCCCTGGATTGACTTGCTAGCATATCTTTAGTCAAAATTGTGGTCAAAAACCCAGTTTTTGGCCTAATTCAAAACATTTCACAAAAGGGATAATTTGCCCTTTCAGGGCAAACTTTGGCCAGCCATAACTAGGCAGCAGAGTGAGCTAGAGAGCTGTGCAAAGCCTGTAAAAATGAGTGGCGGTGTGTAGTTTAGATCTAAAAAAAAAAATTTAAATTTGGTTGGGGGATTTGGGCCAATGGGATCATGACAAGAGCATGTTTTTTGGTTAATTATATAACGTCATCATCCGATGCCACGTGCCAATATTTTGGATCGCAATATTTTAGGATTCTAGGCGAGAATATGCGTTTTTAGAGCCATTGATTGAGTTTCTAGCGTTTCTGGTTCAAAAGTTTGACATGTCACATTCGCATGATTTTATGGGAGAGACTGGACCTCGAAAAATTTTGACATTTGTAACTGGAGCCTTTAAGCAGAAATTGTAAAATCCGAATCCATAAAAATACTAGAATACTGCAAGATTTAAATCCAAGTCTATGTTCATCTCATGTGAATTTTGAATCGATTTCCTATTAAAAATTTGTGATTGATTCCTTGCTTCTTTCATTCTATTTCAACAAGCAAAGTTTAGAAAATCCAGTTCAGCAAAGTTCGGCAAAGGCTATTTGAATAAGTGTAATTTAAATTCGATAAAGTGTGTTTTCTGTTATACTGTTAATAATGGCTGTGGAAACGCGAAGCACATCTGCTGTGGCCACGAAGCAAGATGTGAATGAATTATCAGAACAGTACGAAGATACACTTCAATCTTCTACTGAAGAGGTGAAGGCTTTCCGCTCAGAAAACCAGGACCTGAAAGACCCTGTTCAAAACTCGAGGGATGCTTCCTGTCGGACCCAAGAATCTTTGAATGATCTTGAGCAGTATGGGCGATGGGAGTGCCTTGCATTTCAATGTCAGGCCTGGTCTGAAAACGAGAACACTGATGAGCTCATTACCAGTGTTTCAAAGCTTATAGAGATGAACCTTTCTGCGAAAGACATCAGTGTTTCACATCGACTCTCTGGGAAGTCTGAAAGCAATCCGTGACCTACTATCATCGCAAGATTCTGCTTGAGACAAATCCAAGATGAGATTTATAGCCATTGACACCGGCTAAAGGAATACAACAAAATTCATCCACAGGAGCGTATCTATATCAATGAGATTCTCACCAGGACAAACTGCCAATGCTTCAACAAATGCTTGTACAGGAAAAGCAATAACTTCAAATACATCTGGACAAGGAATGGAACCACCTATATATGATGGAATGTGAACAGCAACACCATTGCCATAACAAAAGAAAATGACTTGGTGAGATATAAAATCATTAACCATTAGCTATGTGCAGCAATTATCTCTGTTTGAACTTTTATAACATGGTAAAATGGATTTGGTAGATTCTTGTAGAAAATGCAGTAGACGTTTTAGTTCTGCTGTTCCTGTAATCTTCTGCGATATATGCAAAAAGTGAAAAGTGCAAAAAGTGGTTACACTTAAAATGTTCAAACTTACTGATTCTCAGTTTGCTGAATTGTCTTCAAGTAGTGTGCCTTATTTTTCCATATGTGTATTTCAGACTCCTTGCCTGTTAACTTAGACTATGATCATAGTATATCAGATATTACCTATAACTCCTTGCCATTACTTTCTGACCCAAACGACTCTGAGTGTAAATTTTATGACCTTATGCATTCAACTCTCTCCTGACTAGCAAAACAATTACTCCAGCTTGCATAGTTTATGTGAATAGATCTGGACATAATTTGTATGTGCTGATTCTGACCAAAAATCTGGTGGTGTTATATAAAAGTATATATAAAAGATAACTTATCATTTCAAAGGCGAAGTCATATATGTAATGATTTGAAAGATGCCGAAAGCTTGTGGGTTGCAAGTAATATTGGTGGTAGGCAATGTGTTCTTGGGGTTATTTATAGACACCCTAAATATGACTGTAGAGGTTTGACTGATGATGTTAGTGCTATTTTACATTATCTTAGTGACAAGAGGCTACCATATATCATTTGTGGAGATATTAACATAAATCGTCTGCAACACACAAGTTCATCAAGTGTACATAAATATATTGAAAGTTATGAAAGTTATAATTGTCAACAAATAATAACCAGGCCAACTAGGGTAACAGCAACTAGTGCATCACTCATTGATCACTTCTACACTAATCTTGATTTGGAAAAAATAATCCCTGGAATACTTATCAATGACTTGTCAGACCATTTACCATATTTTTGCCAATCCAAACAAATACTGCTAAAATACATAACAAGAAACCTATCTTAAAGCGTGACTTTACTAATTTCGATTCTGAAATGTTGTTGCTTGACGTGTTAATGACGGCTCTCAACGTGTTAATGACAAAAGTTTGCCTGTGAAGACAATCATTGGATCCAAGGTCTGCACTAGACATGGAATTAAGAACATTCACTACTTCTTGAATGACATCATGGTTCTGTTAGATAAAAGATTTGCAACATGGAAAAAATTTTTTTGCTGCCTGGCTTTGTTTTCTGTCACTTTCTTGTCACATGAACTCCTAGAGAAATTGCACCTTACCTTCAAACCATTAAGTTCAACCATGTTACACAAATGCATACCTCTGCTTCACCAAAATAGTCTCCACATGCAAGTTGACCAGTTGATTGACAAAGGTCGGCAGTAACAACAAGACAATGTCCTTTTTTGACAATACACAAACTGTTTGACAATTCACCCTAAACAACAGAGCCGGGTAAACATGTTTTACATTTAGTATACATGACAGACACAAATAAAAGCTCATGCAAACAACTAAGAAACACTTTTGCTGACAACTTTAATGTAACAAACATTCAAACAATATTTATAGGCAGTGTTGGGGAAAGCCGTACCAATTGATAATTCTATAGTGTCACAAGTGTAATGTGGGCACTCATCTAAACTTTCTTGCACTGCTAGCCACTCTGGTCCTTTTGCAGAAAATATTGCACTGATGGCGAGTCAGTGGCAGCATAATGCATGGTATGCTACAGCACAACTGTGCCACTTTGACAGTTGAAGTTTTGTTTGCAAAATTGACATTTGAGACATTAGGACCAGCTGAATTGCATCCTTGTTCAGTTCAAATTTTTTGATATGGCATTTTGTACACAACTCACTTTTGCATTTTATCACTATGGAAATGGATTACTTTTTTCAAAGGAAGCAAACAATCTACACTGTCAATCTACATCAGATCACCAAATGGGTTAGCACTACCATAGCCGAATTGATGTGCATTTGGTAAGGTGTGCTGTGCATAGAAACACAAAAATTTCAGATTTTATCAAAATTTAACTAGTTTCAAAAAATGTTGGATTTTGAAATTTCGAATTTCAGCGGAAAATGAAGTGTACCACCTAATCTCTCAATGCTACATTCCAGCAACTGCTGCGTAGATTTTGATGAAATCAGTGTTATTTTGTAGTAATTTTCTCCAAGGATTTTATCTCTGTAGTTAGTTTTTCACAAAGAGGCACATTGGAGGTAATAACTTGTAATGCTTGAGTTTGAACCGGACATGCATGTTGGTTTACAAAAGCACAAACACAAGCAATGTTGAACAAGTATATAAAAACATTTGAATTGATAAAAGTATAGCACAACACAAAATACTGAACCTATCAGCAGGCTTCCTCAGGGCCGGAGGAAGCCTGCTTGAAGAGGTGGGCGAAACGTTGGCTGCTTATAAAATAATCACCATAACAGCTAATTTATCTGTTTGATTTGAAACCTGGTGGCAAATGTTACGAAATAACAACAGGAGTAGCAAAAAGATAAGTATTTTACCATGTTTTGACCCAAGGAATTCATTTTTGAAGTTAAAATATTGATGAGATGAGGATTTCAAAACAAAATGTGAGGTTGAAAATTTTCTTTACATTGTTGTATACCTCATCTTTGAGACAATATTTTCGTGCGTTGGCAAAAACTTGCCAAAAAAATTTTTTGTCATTCCATAGATACCATATACCATAGATATTCCATAGATAGATACCTAACTTCAAAGATCACAAGAAATTTGCCTACAATGACACTTTCAACAGAATTCCAAATAGGAATATCATTTGGTAGTTGCATAAGTTGCTGCAATATCTTTAGCTTGTTTTACTTTTTTCAAATTCTGAACATCAATTAATTATTCGCTGAGTTACCACAACATGGAAAGTATTGTAAGCTACTCACTAGCTAATGCTTTGGTAAGCTAATGCACCAGCTAATGACACAACCACACAAAATTAATTTATGAGAAACATTTTAGTCTTCTTGCTTGATGCCTTGATTCTGCTCAGTTTGAAGATCTTTGTGGTGATCCTCAAGAGAACAATGTAAGCTTATCATATACATCATAAAAACAAAATTCTTCATACCTGGTATTTTATAATGTCCCCCTCGCAATAGAAGTATGTAGCAATGTGTTTGCACAAAACAGTAATAAATGAAGAACTAACTCCATTAAAAAATGGCAGAGTTGAGAAAAGCTGCCCAACACTTTCAGCAACCATTTTATGGTATAAATTTTCAGGCAATTCTTTTCCAATGATTTGCTTTCCAGGAATGGCTGTGCCTCTATACCGTCTCCATTCAATGAATCGCACATTCATGACTCTGCCAATTAATTCTTCTGGAACCTGCCATTACAAGGAAGTTTGACACTTTCACACCTGGGTTAATTCAAGCAGTTCGCGCAAAAACAGCTGGATTGCACGTGCTTTTGCATGGGAATTTCTCCGGTCCGTTAAGCGCTACAAACCCGGTCAAAAGCTCAACAGACTCGGCAAGTGTTGTAGTTTGCACTCGAAAAACAATTTTTTGGTTGGGGGGTGACAGTTTTTTGTGAGTGATGTCATAAGTGGAGGAATTTTAGGCCACCTTGACCCACTTCACCTGTTCTTGGGCCCAAACCACTAGATGGTAGCATTTCGCTGAAGTTTTTGTTGGAAACTAGGCTACAATCTGAGTCTTTTGATGACATGCTGGGGTTTCGGGTTGAAAAGTTATGATCTAAAGCAACAAAAATATTTGACTAATTAGTTAATTAGAGACATATTTTAGTGGTAAATCCTAAAACTGGAAGTTACGAGGTTTTTCTTTTCATATGTGGAACACAGCTTATGCACAGCATCATCTAGTGGTGACATGCGGAGAATAGTGGACGGTGAATAAATTTCAATGTGCTAAATATATACAATTTCATTCTAAATTTTTTTGATTTTGCTAAAACTTTTTCATAATTACTTCTTGGTGCATCATTGAGTGCAAGAGATATGTTGTATTCCTCAATACTTGAAATTTCCATTTTGCATATTACCTCAGAAATATTGCAGCTTTTTTAAGCACATATTTATGTCGCACACGTTACATTTTTTTGTGTTAAGGTTCTTTGAAAAAGTTGTTTCTTTGAAAAAGTTTTACAAGTCACTTTTTGATTGTATTTAGAACTATCTGTAATTAACCTCTACTGAACACATTTATCCCATTAATGATTTTCTTACTATTTAGATTTGGCATGTACTTCTTAATATTTAGATTTGGCATGCACTTATTATATCTCTCTACAAACACACAGAAATTTGTGCTGCAAGTGAGTGGCAATGCACTGCAGCAGGTGGTGATGTTCAAGTACCTACGGGTGGTATTTATGAGTGACGGAATGCGGAACGAGGAGATTTATACATGGCAGAGGCGGCCAGAGTCACTTTTTCAAAGTCCTACTCTGCTCCTGTTCCAAAATCTTTTAATCCAGGTCCAGCAATTTTTCAAATTTAAGAATCCGACTCCTGTTCAGACTTCGAGTGCAATCATCGATTCAACATTAATTTACCCATGTTTTTACTTAACACTTTGAGAACTGGTCTACGATATATTCGTACTTCGATTTCAGCCAAAAAACAGCAGTTTTCGGTTGCCTTACCAACGCCATAGCTCCTCCGCCGATTGCGCTAGAGAGCTATTTAAGGGCTCAAACGGATCGGCCAGCCTAGTAGATTGCACTCGAAAAAAAATTTTTTGGTTGGGGATGCGGATTTTTTTGACTGACGTCATAAGTGAAGTAGTTGTAGGGTCATTTTAGCTCATGTTGCCTGGCCTAGGCCCCAACTGCTAGGCCAAATTGTTTCGATGAAGTTTTCACTGGAATCTAGGCTCGAGTCCAAGTCTTTTGAGCCTTTGATCAACTTTCTACCATTTATGGTTCCCCATAAGCCACTTTTTGCCATCACTTTGCAACTCCATAGCGCTAGTCAGGCAATTGATCTGTTCAAATCCTCAAAAGACGTGGTGAGTTTTTAGTTTGGATTTAAAAAAATTGGAATGTTTTGGATTTATTTTGCGGGTGTTATCAGAAGTTGTGTAGGTTTACACCTTTTTGGTCCAGGTTACCTGGTCTTGGGAACCAACCACTAGAGTGAATTTTTTTAATCAAGTTTTTATTGCAACTAAGTTATAATCCAAGTCTTTTGAACCCTTGATTGGCTTCCTAGCATTTCTGGTTCCAATGTTATGGCGTAAAATCAACAATTGATTAATTTATCAATTTGTTGTTTATAGACCATACCTTTTGAACCAGAGACGCTAGAAAACAAATAAAAGGTTAAGAGACTATTAGCAAATTCTCTATATTGTTCCTGATGACACGCAGCTCTCTGACTGCATTAAGTAGTGTGCAATATTCAGAACACTCCACAATCACCCAAATAAACCAGTCTATGACGTAACATTTGCTCTCAGGTTTTTGCATGGGAACAGATGGATGCCTGCAAACAACTCAGGGTAGCCTACGTGCTGTGATGATGGCCTATCTTCATGACACAGGTTTGTGCAGAATTCATTGTTGTGCGCTTCTTTATCGCACTGAAGCGTTGTCTTTTCACTGTGTTTGAGTGTTGCAAATTATCCACTTCGATTACAGGCAATGAAAAATGAAAACATCAGTATCGGCCCAAAAAAGCCTTATTGATCGAGCTCTACCTAAAACCAAATCAAACGCGGCTAGTACGTCTAGTAGCCTTAGTGGGGCTAGTAGCCTAGCACAAATAACTGTTTAGAATAGATAGTGGCATTGATATCATTGTCAAAACACAGGAAAATATTTATGTTATCATTGCTTTCAGTCACAGTGCTTTTGTTACATCACAATCGCTGTTTGTTCCTATGAACATAGTGCTGAAAAGATAGTTAGTTTGTTGAATATTCAGCAAATGTCAGTCTTACAGCCATGAGAGCTGTTTACCAATACGTACATACATTTATAAAATCGATGCTGACAATCAGCTGCACAAGTCTGTGGAGTGCTATTCATCAAGATGGCAGTGTTGTTACAAATATACTTGTGAAATCAATGCGGAGAAGAATGATTGAGTTACAATTGCTCCTATGATTTTGCATTGTAATGTGGAAGTGAATTACTTGAAATCATTATAGGACTTCTTGCGCAGCAAACAACATCATCTACTGCTCAATTCTCAGAAAGCTATCTGCCGTGCCTTTCAATATGAAAAATTCCTCATTAAAACACAGCTTCAGTGGAAATGAAAGTGCATTCCTTGGTGTGTCCCTCAGTAAGGTCTGAACTTATTTCATTTGTCATAACCAAGTAGGTGTAAATTGCAGAAAAAATTTCAGCTAAAGCAGAAAAAATTTTGGCTATTGCTCAGAAACACACCATGCAGGAAATGAAGCTGCCACGTGTAAGAACAAGTTTGAAACCAACTCTGAAACACCTACAAGCAGTGAAAAATATGTACTACTTGCTATAAAATTTATAGTACATGATTTCTTTGAACCACTGGTATTCACAATTGTCACGATAATAGTAATGAAAGTTATTCAACTAATATGTAGTCAAAAACAACAAATTTATTAACAAACGCAAGCAAAAACAAACATGCAAATGAGATGAACCAGTAACACCTACATTAAGTACTTCAAGAAATTTTCTTGTGGTCAGCATGGAGCTCTCAAAAGTTGCTACAGCGCTTGTAGCATTTGCAAAAGTTGCTGCAATCACAGCGACTAACCACCCATACAAAGCAGTTCCAATAATCATCACAGCAATTGACATTTCTTTTCCATTGTTTGAGTTGGGTACAATGTCCCCATATCTGATAACAAAGTAACAGATTAATGTTTAGAAAAAACTTTGCAAGCAGTGACGGATCTAGTCTGGCAGAAATAGTCTGTCAAAGAGCAGCTTTTGATACCTATTTTCAGAATAAAATGACATTTTCTCAAAAATTGGATTAGGAGCTCAATGTTTCTTTGGAGGCATGGTTGATTTCTTTCAGGCGTATCCACTCTATAGAGTGCGCTTGATAGCATTGAAGGCCAAAAAAGATTTCTTAGAATCAAAGTGTTTCTGAAATTCTGAAGCCCTGACAGTGGTTGCTGTTTAGCGTTATCTCCACGACTCAGAAAGTTCATGGTTTAAAGTAACATCGAATCACCTGTGGTATCACAAACCGCACAGAATGGTAGTTTGTGGTTCAGCATACAACAAAAAACAAGAGTTATATTGTATCAGCAAATAATCAGAAAAAAACTTTGATCACAAAACCTTTTTTGCCCAAATGTTTGTAAATGCTTCAAATGAAGAAACCATTCTTCTACCTATGCCTGTTCAGACTATTTGAAAACAAGCTAGAAAAAGTATGTATACGAAAGTCGGTTGAGCTTTATGATGAAATATCAGAAAAAGTCTTTTTTATCTCTTTACATGCTCATAGGCTGCTCAGCCATACACTGGAGTACTATTGTAACATATGCCTATGCAATGTCAAGTCATGCCATATAAAATGAATTCTACTTCCACAGAGCACCATCAACATTAAGGTGCATCAGGAACCCTCGACTTTTTTCAATAAACTTCTACCTTGTGTTAAAGTGTTGCATTTTGGTAAAAGTGTTGCAATAAAGTGTTGCAATTGTGTTAAAGTGTTGCAATATAAGACGTCAAAATTTTTTCGCAATTGGTTGCTGTTCAGGGGTGCATCGGGACTCCCAAAGTTTGACCCGAGGGGCGGAATTTGCAAATATGGAAATTTTGCCAAACCTAGCAACTACTTGGAGTAGGACCATGATTTTGGTGTCTAACCCTGCTAAAATACAATACCAGCTACCATTAAAGCTATCAGAAAGACGTAAGAGGTTAAGCAATTTCCATTTGCAGTGATTTTTGCTAAAATAAATAAAAAACATGCGTTTTTCACAAGAATGATCAAAAGTTTGTCATGTATTCTTCTTCTTGGACAAGTCTTAAGCCCAGGTGGTTTTGCCAGTGATGCGTTGAATCATATTTGTTGAGTCGCAAGTCCTTAGAGTCGGTAGTGCCCAAATTTGTTTCAGCTCCGTTGTTATCAGATTACTTAGATCTAAATATATATTTGGTGAAATCAGTTGTTTATCTTTCATTTTAGTTCTCTTATTCACTCTCAGTCAATTCACACCACTCTAGCATAACCCTGCTGCAACAAATACAGCCTATCTCCTTCTAAGTCACATGCCCCAACAAAAGACTCAAAGTAAAAGCATGAGGTGACTGCCATGATCGTGACATGTAAATACTTCATTAAACCACGATGTATTATACAATGTGTTGTGTGCTGCGAGCCCCTCAGTAAAACGCTGAGACTCAGCTTTGACTCAGTGTTAGGTGGAACACTTAATCCAGAAAATCTAGCATAACACCTGCTACGAGGTGCAGTCAGAACAGAAAATTGACCCCAGTCATGCTATCTCTGGGTACTGCTACTACCGTTCTTGGTGAAATAGACAAATATGTGTGAAATTTCATGAGAAATAGATCAGTATGCAAAATTGTAACAATAGGACAAGCAGTGTGTGACACCTCCAATGCCCATGCTGAAGAAAAGCAATATAAAAAATTGATATAATCATCAACATGATACAATTGTCATTATTGCATTTCTTCTGTGTCACAATACACAGCAAAAGGACACAAAAGTTACAAATTATCTGTCTCTTATGATGCAAGCTTGGATGTTTTCTTGTTTTGTTCCACCACTTGTACGAAATTCTGTTGTTGTAAGAACTTGTAACGGACTTTTCACAGCAGATAATTATCTTGGACTTGTTGAGCTCTTTTTTATCTTGAATAGGAAAACATTCCTTTCAGGAGACCAGGAGAAGTCCAGAAAGCAAGATAGACAGGCAAGATGTTTTATGCAAGTGAAATAATTTTGCTTAAAGCAAGGATCCTACTACCCTTAGGCATCACCACAACAAAAATGCAGCTGCTACAGCTAAAGATTTATTTTGCTTGACACTCTACTGTGTGATGGTTTACCAGCAGCTGTACTGTTGATGAGCTTACAACGATTTGCGACCTTGCAAAGATCTTCTGTTGTATCAGCATCAGGCTGTTGACAGCTCAGTTTGAAATATTGCTGTCAAAGCATTTAGTCGCCACCTTTGGTATCTTACTTTAGAAATTGTTCCACTCTCATTGTTTAGCTGGAAGTTGAATGACATGGAGAAACTAGAATTGGCAGATTGTCTGTTAGCTCTTAAACCAAAATAACAGGGTTTTCATTAAGGAGAATGTTAGGTACCCAGTATGGACCTGTAGTGACCCGATTTCTCTTATTCTAGGGACCCGATTTTCAATTCTAAGGACCCAAACCGAGTCCCTAAAATGCCTTAGGAAAACCTGCAAAAGAATCAATCCCTTTCCTCACTGCCAAAATAGTACTGGGTATGGTAAGCCAAGCTTCCCAGAAAAATGTTGACAGCTGCCCTACTTCAGCACACTTGGTTAGCTTTACTCTCTTAAACAATGATCATTCCTTTGTGGTTGAAGATGTTCTAAACTGGCCAGACCCACCAGTATATCTATCACAATGCTCTTGTCAAAATTGACGCCATTAATATGATATATGACTGTGTGTTTGCTGCAGCGAGGTCTGAGCAACACTATCAAAATTTCGTACAAGTGGTGGAACAACACAGAAAAATCATCCAAGCTTGCGTCAACCAAGAAAAAAGAAAATTGACATCTTTTTTCTGTTCCAAGTCTTGTGACGCAGAAGAAATACAATAGTGACAATTGTATCGTGTTGATGATTATCAATTTTTTAATGTCAGCATGGTCATTGGAGGTCCTACCAGTGGTGTAGCCAACCCAAAACTTTGGGGGGGCAAATGTTTGACTATAGGCAAGCAACAGCACTTTTGTTAGGGATGCCACTTCTCAAAGCACAAAATGACTAGATATACTTAAAATTTGGGGTTCATGGCCCCTTGGCTACACCTTTGGGTCCTGCACTGCTTGTTTTTCATGGGAATTTTGCACACTCAGCTATTTTTTGCATAATTTCATGAATACATGTTTATTTCACTAGAAGTGGTATTAGCAATACCACCAGGGCTTGAAACTTGACCAACAAGAAGAGTACAGAATACAAGTTTAAACACTTTTGTGAAAAACACAAAATTTTGATTTATTTTAGCAAAAATTAATGCAAATCAAAATTGCTTAACCTTTTCGGTCTTTCTGATAGCTTCAATGGATAGCTGGTATGTATTTAAGCATGGTTAGACACCAAACTCATGTTCCTACTCCAAGTAGTTACTAAGTTATGGCAAAATTTCATTATTTGCAAATTTCGCCCCCCGGGTCAAACTTTGTGAGTCCCGATGCACCCCTAAACATCAACCAATTGCAAAAAAATGTTAGACGTCTCATTTTTTGCCAAAATCAACACTTTAACACTAGGCAGAAGTTGTTTGAAAAAAGTCGAGGGCTCCTGATGCACCCTAATCAACATGTTTAATAAAAAATGTCACTTTTCATCACATACACACTGAACAACTGAACCCCACCAATATTACAACCAAGGTTGAACAACACACAAAAAGGTGTGCATGAATAATGACGTAAGCACATGTCTTATTTATTACCAGGTATGCATAACTTAACACATCAATATTTTTCCAACACCTAAACCTTCATAATATAACAAGATTGTGAAAAGCATTGTTGGGTATCTTTTGCAACTAACCTAACATCATGCATTTGTGCATGAAATGCACCTGAGAACATTACACATACCTGTTATTTTGCCTCAGTTGCCGTTGCCAAATTTTTGGAATTGCAGGAATTCCACCATATTAATGATGGTAACAGTGTCCATAGAAATATTTACCAAATGTCTCTTGCTTAGTTTTGGCCATATCACTTGTTTTTGGTGTTTTGATGTACCAAGTTTATTTGCGGCCAATTCGAAAGTGGACTTTAGGTGCTTAGGATGGTTGCGTTTGTGCATCACTAAGATTTCACGAACTGGCTCTATAGGTTTTAACTTATAGGAAGCTTCCTGTGTGCAGACACAACTTTTGTGTTTGCAGGTTTTTGCAAAGTGAAGAACTTAACATGTGTAACTAGCTATCAGTGGAATTTTAAAAACCACATGAAAAACCTGAAGTATGCTCTTTTCAAGCAGGTTGGTCACCTAGTGTTTATCCCTGCAATTTCGCAAAATAAATTATTCACAAATTTTAATGGGACCGACTTGTTGGCAGAGTTGGATGCTGTAAAAAAATCATTATGACCTAGTGATTTGTTTTAGATAATGTTTTTGAAACAAGCAAACAGACATAAACCTTCAGATAATGAAAATTCATCACAGGTTTCACAAAATTTCAGATTTATTATAACATAATTTTACATTTTTGTTTTTTGTTTTGTTACCACCAAGCCTCACATTACCAACATCAACTATGGTTTTATATATGTTCAAGTGTCTTGCCAGACAGAATTTGCAGTATTATTGGCAGGACATCTCCATATGGTTGCTACGTTTTTTTTTCAAATTAAGAGGCATATATCAGCTATGTCAGGAAGCAAATTGAGCAAAGCATTGCGATGCACAACAACAATCAGTTTTCACATCTACTTTTCACATTTTACAGCAAAACTGTACTACATCGAAAAAACTAATGGCAAGTAAATTTGCACTTTGTATATTGCTGTTGTGATGATAGTGATTATGTGGACTGAAACGTTTGGTAAGTCTTTCTAATTTTCTAATTTCATTTGCTTTATCTGCTATTTTTTTATCAACAGCATTAGGAACACTATTTTGTTTAGATAGGTACTGAAGTGTTCTTAGTAGGTAATTACCTGTAAGTATTCTTGGTAGCTAATTACTTGCTAATCAGCTCCTACTGCGATCTAGTGCGGCCAAGCAGTGCTTAGAACAAATGGCTCAAAAGAAGAAACCTACTAGGAAAGCATAAAGTTTCTAACTGCAAACACTGAATCACATCCATTATGACAATACATAAAAGCATAGAGCAAAAGTGCAACTGTTGCGTCACATTTACCCCGTGCTGGTCATCGTGGTTGTTGCATAATACACAGCTGTTACATAACCTTTGGCATTAGATGTTTCAAAAGACAAACCCGCTGTCCATGGCCATGAAAGAAATGTACACTTTGTGGAGAAGAGTGGATTCCTGCATGACAAGTACGTACCAAAGGAAAGATTGTGTTCGATTATTTAAGAGGCAAAAATTCGATAAAAAATTTATATAATGGCATGTTTTTTTTAAAACAAATGTGAACACATCATTTCACAAAAAAAAACGGTGATTGTCTTCTAGGTGTTCATCAATGGGAATTACGTCTTGCAATTTAACACTTTGTTGAACAAGGTTCAATTAGACATTTCATCAGTGTCATAAAAGGAAACACAGCTCACTCTTAATGGTCAACACCTCGGCTACTGGGACAGTTCGCAGCCACCGTTACCAGGTAGTTTACCATTAACACTTTGAGAGCCGGTTTATGAAAATAATGCATCTGGATTTCAGCTTACAAACCAGTAGTGTTTGGTTGCTTTACCAACGCCATAGCTCCTCTGCTGATTGTGCTAGAGAGCTGTTCAAACCCTCAAAAGACTTGGCAAGTCTTTGAGTCTGCAATGAAAACATTTTTAGTACTGGGTTTTGTTTTTTTGTGAGTGACGTCAGACGTGTGGTAGGTTTCAGGCCATTTTGGATCAGGTTGCTTGGCCCTGGACCCAAACCACTTCATGGAAGTATTTTGCTCAAGTTGTTTTGGAAACTAAGCTAGAATCCGAGTCTTTTGAGCCTTTGATTGACTTTCTACGGTGCTGGGTTCAAAAGTTATGGCCCAAAAAAAAACAACACAGTGAATTAATCCTCTAATTAGATGATTAACACTTTGACGTCTGGCCACTTTCAGGGATTCTTGCGCCAAAACAACTGGATCACATGTGACTTTCACGAGCGCCTAACTCGGGCACCAACAGCAGTAGATAGCTGTTCAAAGGCTCAAAAGACTCGGACTTGAGCCTAGTTTCCAATGAAAACTTCAGCAAAATACTTTGGCCTAGTAGTTGGGCCCTAGGCCTGATAACATGAGCCAAAATGACCCAAACACTACTTCACTTATGACGTCACTCAAAAAAAATCCACAACCCCCAACCAAAAGACTTCTTTCGAGTGCAGACTAGAATGCTGGCCGATCCGTTTGACCCCTTGAACAGCTCTCTAGCGCAATCAGTGGAGGAGCTAGGGCGTTGATGAGGCAACCGAAAACTGCTGGTTTTTGGCTGAAATCCAGGTACGATATATTCATAGACCGGCTCTCGAAGTGTGATTTATTTTGTTGTGTTTAGGGCATAACTTCTGATCCACAAACGCTAGGAACATGATAAAAGGCTCAAACTACTCTACTTTTAGACTAGTTTCCACTACTAGTTCGAACAAAGTACTTCCATTTAATGGTTGGGCCAAAATGGCCATGAAACTATCCTGCTTAACTGCAAAAAAAACTGAAACCTAAAACCAAAAAAATTTCTTTCATTGCATACTTGAAGGTTTGAACAGCTCTCTATCACAAGGAGTTAGAGTTGTAAGATGGTGCATAAATAGCAGCTCATCCTTGAGCTCAAAATACAAATATATTGTACATTGGGAGCAAAGGTGTTAATAGATCAAAACAGACATCAGCCTAATGTGTTGCAAACCTTTATTATACCGCAAAATAGACCACGTTAGCTGTTTTTTGGCTATTCCATAATCAGTAATTACCACTTTAGGTTGCCACACCACATATTTCTACAACTTTGGTCAACACAACTAAAAATACCACACAACATGATTCAACACTTCCATCATGACATAGACAATTTTGATTGAAGATACTGCAAAAATTGGCAGCCATGCTTGATGTTGCTGATGACTTTTTTCATTGCAGGTGTGACAACCTTTGAGGTGTCTGTGTATTTTATTAAAATGATGCAATGTCTACGGAATGACAAATATGGTGTATCTTTTTCTAGCCTTATCAACCTGTAACAGAAACGTTCACCACGTAGACATAATCTGCAACCAAAACATGAAACAGAGTGAATAATTTGCAGCTGTTACAACCACAAATCAGGAGTGTCAAACTGGCGACCTGTGGGCCAAATGCGTGGCGTGTGGCGACACACCAGGCTCTGTTTTGCAGCCCAAATCATGCCTGTTTTGTGCTTGCATTAGATTTGCTGGAGTTTGTTATTATGTCACAGCAGAGTTCTGATTTTTGTTATGACATAACATAACAGTAAGACTTAATCATTAAGGTAAACCAATGTTAACAACTTCTTTAAAAAACATGAGGTTGTGTCGATTCCTTCAGATGACTTATAATTGGTTTAGCAATTTATACTAGGGTTGCCCTTTCCATACTTCTGGAATTTCCAGAGATGTCTCAAATTCCGTGTTAAAATATGTGTCCGGAAATAAATTGAAAAAATGCTCTATTTTTTGGATGCTATATGTTTAACTTGAAACAATGTGCATGTGCTGTGAAGACGAAAACTTTTAACTTTTGCACTGGATTGTTAGTTGTAAGAACAAACTGACAAATGCCTCAAAGCGCTTGTTTGTCGTTGTGAAAAGTAGCCATTAAGACTATCAGTAACTTTACCTCTTCATATATGAGTTCGAACTCACACTCCAAAGAGAAAGATGTTATCAAAGAGAAGAAAAGTAGATGGCAAGCACCATTTAATGCAGGAAAATTGGAATACAGTGAATTTTTTGTACCTACGGGCTTAACTTGTATGCAAAACATTGCTGTATTTATAAAAAAGAACATCCATACCAACAGATTTGCTGCATTCATCGCATGTTTCTTCATGTGGTGTTTTGTAGCAATGTACCAAAAATTGATAATGTCACAGATATTGTCATTGGAATAATTAATTTCATACGTGCAAGAGGCCTGAATCATAGACAATTCAACCACCAGTTGGATGAAACTCCTGTACCTAGAGTGCCTTATCGCTCTGATGCTTTTTGGTTAATACCTTCAGCACCAATGTACAATGTATTCATACTTGCTATTTGTGCCACTTTTCTTGTGTCAGTTTGCATAACCATAACTTGCCAGCTGATTGAGCTAGACAGCTTTTCAAACCCTCCAAAAATGCGCTTCTAGTTTTTTGTTTTTTTTTGTATTTTAAGTTTTGGCTTTTTTGTGGGTGATGTCATATGTGAGGTAGGTCAGGGCCTTTTTGGCCCAGGTTATTGAGACCTGGGTGTCAACGCCAAGAGCCAAATTTTCATTGTAAAATAGGCAATGATAGCTGTCTTTTAAACTGTTGATTGGTCATCTAGCGTCTCTGGTTCCGAAGTTATGGCCAAAAAGCCACTTTTTTGCATAAAGCAACTTTTTTGCATTTTGGCTAATTTCCCATTTTGCAAAAAGGCCTTTTTGGTCATAGCTTTTGAACCAGAAACACTAGATGCCCAATCCAAGGTTTCGAAGAATGCTGTTATAGCCTAGTTTTCAGTCCAAAATTAGCTCTTAGCGTTAGCGCCAGGTGTCAATAACCTGGGCCAAGACGGCTCAACCTACCTCACATATGACATCACCTACAAAAAATCCAAAACTTTCCTATTTTAAAAAAATCAAAACTGGAAATGCATTTTTAGAGGGTTTGAACAGCTCTCTAGGTCAATCAGCTGGTAAGTTATGGAGGCGCAGAGTGACGCAAGAAAAGTGGCTCATATAGGGGGTACATAGCATGTACATCGGCACTGAAGCCAGGGGTTTGTTTTGAAGCAATTTTGTGAATTGAGAAGTGTGAAACAGTTCTTTATGAAAAGTGGAGAGAGGTCAAAGAGCTAAAAAAATTCAATAATTTGAAGATCTAGCCTTCATGGTGGATATGACAGACCAGGTTGGTTTCATCTAGAACTACTTTTCACTTTGCTACCCTTAAAACCTTGCAGGGTACGATGGTGGCATTGAGAAAGTACTGTCACAAGATCAAAGCTCTTACAAATTCAGTTGAAGAATGATTTGTTTGTTACGAAGATCTGGAAACTGATTTTGCTATTTTCACTAACCCTTTTGCTGTCAATGGTGGAAGACTTGTCACAAAACTACCAAATGCAACTAATTGAGTCATAGTGCAACAATGTTCTGAAATTTAAAATTGAAAATGGTGACATCAAAATGTTTCATCAATGCATTGGACCAACCTAACCCCAAATAAAGGAATTGTTATCCAAGGTCATGTCAATGTTCGCTAGCACTGATGTCTGCAAAAAATTGTTCCATTTGATGACCTTAAACAAGTCTCGATTCTGACATCAAATAATGGATGTGCATCTCAACTCATCAAGTTGCAGATCATTGGCATCAGGTTTTGACATGCTTGTAACTGACAAAAGATGTCAAGTTTCTTTGATTCGCAATGATATGAACCAATATCAAACAAAAATACCAATTGCACCAGTATGTGCAAAATTGTCTGATCTGCGTGAAATCTAAGTACCCAAAAAATATAGCCCACAGCACCAAATGAGTGACACCCCTGCACTAATTGCTTGGTGGCAAGAAGCAGGTTTACACATATCCCAGGATCTTGTGTGAAAACCACAGGGATTCATGTCGCAGCGACCGCACAGGAACTATTTACATGTCAAAAAATACTACAACATTGTTAGTTGATCACTGATATTAAGCATAACAAATGATGAACAGCTTAATATGGTTTAAAAAATTATGAAATGAACAAAAAACACCCTGTTTGACAAGAAGCCTTTTTCTTACCTTATTACATTATATCCACAAGGAAACCAATAATATAAACATGCCACCATATGTGTTATGAAATAAACATACATGATGAGTTTCATTGTTCGCACTTTTACTATATGCACATGCAAAGATTTTTCCCATATTGCAAATGACAGAGGGACATTCCGTAGGAAATTAAGAAGTCTGTTGAGTCTCAAGTAACACACGTTGTGATGAACACTCAATCGATTGCATCCAAAAAATGAAAAAACCTCAAATGGAAATACAGCAAGTAAGTCGTACCAAAACCGATGTATTTGATTGTAATCATGAAAGATTTCCGTCAGGCTATCCAAATAACCTGAAATAATGCAAAATATTACATTCTCATAAACATTGCAAATGGTGACATTAATTGGCAAATAACCTTAACTCCTTCTCTACCATGCGCTTGATTCACTCGTAAACTGTCCTTCCAGGTAAGTTTACAAAAATTGCAGTTGTTGCTGAAAAATCAAGCGTTGGCCTTGTGGTTGTCACAAATGTCAAAAAGTGTAAAAGTCAGAGCAGAAGTTGTAATCTGGAATTGCCCTTGTGTTTGATGTATAATATATATTGCTTGCAAAAGTTAGACTTCACAAGTTTTATTATCTGCAAAGCTTTGAACAAACTGTGTCCAACCCACAAACTATGGCTTGCATGCAACAGTGTTAAAGGTTTTGTGTGGGCCATTGAAAGGATTCACTGTTGTGCTGCATGCAGTATTGACACCTTCGGTACCAGCCCACATATATACATGTCTCTGCTAAAAATCTATGTTACCTGGCCCTGGGTGTCAACCCAATGAGCCATTTCTTTGATTCATATTCTATGGAAACTAGGCTATCATTTGAGTCTTTAGAGCCCTTGATTGGCTTTCAAGCATATCTGGGGCCAAAATTATGACCCAAAAAAATAAAAATTGGATGAAAATTTAAGTCCCACAAAAGGTAATCCTAGGCATATTTGGCTAAAGGTCATAACTCACCGGCTGATTGAGCAAGAGATCTGTTCAAATCCTCAGAAACCCAGAAAGACTTGTAGTTCAGAATTTAAACAAATTTTTTTGGTTTTGGGGTTTTTGTTTGATGAAATCATAATTGGGGAAGGTTTAGTGTTTTTCATGATATCATCCACTGATCAAATGAGCTGATTGTGTGGCTCAAAATTTTATTTGTAACTAGGCTATAATGTGAGTCTTTAGAGCCCGTGATTGATTGTCAAGCATTTCTGGTTCAAAAATTATGGCCAATAACCCTAATTTTGTAGGAATTCCCTAGGGCAGGGTGGTCAACAAGTTGATCGGTCAATTGCCGAGGCTCAGCTGGTTGATCGCGCCTGATTTTGCATTGAATTAACAAGATAACTAAAAAGAACACTTTCAATCAATACCAATATTCCAGAAAATACATAAAATTCTCAATCAATTGGTTGGTCACGTATATTCTTTGGTGTCTCTTGTGGTGGCTGACCATAGGCTAGCACAGCAGATGCCGTGAGATTTTGTACAATCTTTTCTTATCATTGCGTGACAATCATGATTTAGGGGCAAGAGACAACTTGCTTTTCATCTGTGCATCAGATACTAAGGCAATGGCACACTGTATTTGCACGTGCAAAACTCAAATTTGGCATTTTGTACTTGTGACTTTATTACTGGCTGGTCGATCGCAAATTAGCAAGAAATTTTCTAGTCGATCCTAATCAAAGACAAGTTGGCCACCCTTGCCCTAGGGAATTAGTGGGAATTTACCGAATAAATTTGTTTTTTTGGCCACAATTTTGGACCCAGACACGCTAGAAAATTAATCAAACCCTCTAAACACATGTACTATAGCCTAGTTTCCAATCAAAACTCAAGTCAAAAAAATGGCTCTTGGTGTTGAAATCAAGTGCTTGATGGCATCATGCAAATCTGAACAAAAATGCGTAACCATACTCCTATGATGTCCACATCAACAGAAATCAAGATACCCAAAACTATTTGAAACTGCAAGAGTTTCTGCGTCGTCAGAGGGTTTGAACAGCTCTATAGCTCAATCAGCTAGTCATGGTCTTTAGCCAAATATGCCAACGGTTACCTTTTGTAAGATTGAAATTTACCCAAATTTTGGTTTTTGAGCCATGGTTTTTGCTCCAGATATGCTATCAACCCAATCAAAGGCTCTAAGACTCAGATGATAGCTTAGATCCCCAAAAAAACATGAGCCAAAAATGGCTGGTTAGGTTGGTGTCCACGGAAGGTAAATTTGGACAAAAAGGCAAAAACATTCCCTCATTATGACATTACCCACGGATAACCCCAAAACCAAAATGTAAAAAAATTTTTCAATCTAAACTAGAAGACTTCCCAAATCCATAGAAGGTTTGAACAGCTCTCTAGTGTCGAGTTACGGTGTTGCAAAGCTCTACAAAAATGTGGATTAAAGGAAAACCGTGCAGGCCTGAAAGTGTTAAAGAACCTGTCCTTATTTCAATAATCTTGAATTTGATGTTTTTGTTGTGGTGTTAATCAATGTCACTCTATCACATATGGAATGCATACAGGCATATTTCCATCTGACCACTGATGCTAAAACTCATTACACTAGTTTTCTGATTTCTACCCCTTTTGTTCCATTTGCCTGAGTTCTTTTTTGTGGTTCCACTGGTACTTTAAACTTGCCTAAGATATCGCAGTTTTGGAGTGACTAGAGGTGCTAAAAAGTCATTACCATTGCCGACAGGATTCAAACGTTTGCAGTAGCTTGAGCTAAATTTGCTGAGAACAATGCAAGTCATTCAATGTGCAAACCTCATTAGAGGAGTGACTTAACTTTTACCTACAAGTACATTTCAGGTGGACATTGCCACTTTAAGCCTACTAACATTTTCAATTATGCTGTATTTGTTGTGACGGTTGAAACTTGCAAAAAGCAAACCAGCAATGCTCTCAGTGGAGCTTCCTTTACATCAGTATTTTTTTCTTGAAAATGCATGGCCTTAAAATATTCCCAAGAATATTGTTTCATGTGCAAACAAACACCAAGCAGAAAAAATAAAAAGATGATTGCAATGCTTATTGCTGGCAAATTTTCAAACCAACCAACATTTCAATCTTGCTTTCTTTCAGGGGTTCACAACAAGGGTTCCAACCACACCCAGGGGTCCACAAAAACATTTTCAGGGGTACATCACTAGTGGTTATCTTGGAAATTTGGGGGCATTGTGCAGAATATTTTGGGCTGGGCCGGCATCTGTATAAAAAAAGGATAGAAACAAAAGTAGAAGTATTGCTCGAAATTTTGACAGATATGGAATCTGCATGAAATACCAAAGACGGTGATATAAAATATATGTTCATGGGTTGTGTGGAAAGTTGTTAAAATTAAATATCAATGTTAGGTTGTCAGCTGATATGTGTCTACCTCAGAGGCTCTCTGTGGGTAAAGAGCATGCTTTACATTTTGTACAAAATCTCTAGATGCCGAAAAGTGTTCCTCGAAATTTTGACAGATATGGAATTTGTATGAAATACCGAAGACAGTGATATAAAACATATGTTCGCGGGTTGTGCAGAAAGTTGTTAAAATTAAAGATCAATGTTTGGCTGTTAGCCGAGATCTGTCTACCTCAGAAACTGTCTGTGGGTAAAAAGCATGCTTTACATTTTGTACAAAATCTTCAGATTCCAAAAAGTGTTGCTTGAAATTTTGACACATGTGGAATCTGTATGAAATACCAATAATGGTGATACAAAAAAATGTGTTCGTGGGTTGAGCGGAAATTTGCGTAAACTTGGGGTAAAAACGGTTGATTTTCAGTTATGTGGGCCATGACTGTAGTGCTGTTTCTTGGTTTTGGAGGAGTGTTTTGCATAGCATTGTGATTTTTTGGGTTGACCAAGGTTTCCAGGCTTTTTCATATTGTTTCCTTGTTCATTGCAGTGAAATATTTTGTTTCTTTATAAGTACTTGGCAATTTCAAATTTTTATGACGAACCTCGCATCCAATTGTAAGTGCGGCTGGCGAAAGTGCGACTAACTTCACCTTGATACCTGCGAGCTCCTGTGACTGCTACATGACAAACACATGGCCTGCAAATTGTGACTGGATGCCTGCGTCTTGCACCAGAGGACAACCTCCCTATTTTTACAGGCATCCAACCCGCTGAGCTCCATCATGAAGGAGCAAGACTTTCTCTAGCATGCTGTGCCATGGAGCCTGGACACCTGCACCACTCAGCACTCACCAGCCTACCAGGTACGAATGCACAGGGCGATTCCATACGTGAATGTGTGATATTTTGACAATTTTTTGTTAAGTCTGATATAAATTTTATTTGGTGCATTTCTGGAATTTTATTTTGGTATCAGTGGCAAACAACTTCATAATTACTTGGTTTAAAAAGAAAAATTTTCAGCAACATGATATTTTCTGATTTAAAAAAAACATGATATATGTGACATTTTTGTGAAGTGACTTTTACCTGCAGTGACATATCACAAGAATTCTGTGAAGTAGGGCTGCTTCACTCCAAAAACATATCACAGACTATTGCCATTAAGGTTACTAGACCAGTGTAACTATTGCACAGCTAAGACAGTAATTAAAATAGTACGTGAAGTGTGTGACATCAACATGTGAGACGGAGGCCACTTTTCACAGTTTCACCATGAATAGTAGTAAACATTGGTCGGAAGGTTCAATCATACAACTTCTGATTCATTTTAAACCTGTTGCCAATTGCCAGGGCATTTAACTGCTTCACACACATTTTCAGACATTGGTGACATGGTAATTCAAACAAAAAAGACATTGGTGACGTCGTAATACAAACAAAAATGTATGCCTCACTCACACCAGAGTAGTTATTCTTGCAACACCATTATATGTGCTAGAAGTAATTCAAGTCATTTATTAATTATTTTAAAAAGAAAATGACAGGTGGACTTTTAAGTAAACAAGGATAGTCTGTGTTTAGCGTGAGCAATTTATAAGCTAAAAATTGTTCCATGGTAAAGATTAGTCAATCAGAATAAGTGAAATACTACAATTTCTTGTGGTGCCATCTATTCTTTCTGTTCTTCAAAAACTTTTTGTAAAATATTAATGCCCACTTTTTATTGCAGGAAACACTTGACTGCTGAATACATATGTTTGTGATAGTGTCTATATTGTCTCATGAGGCAAAAGCTGTTATTTTGCCTTTAATGGAACACAATTGGTGGAAGTGATCACAAGTACGATATACAAAGAGACAAGGGGTTGGGGTTGACAGTTTAAAGGTTAGCCTACAGCTTACACAAAGTGGACAAGAAGTCACTTACAGCATGCCACCACTGAAACTATGCCAAAACTTTCTCATTGAACTGAGCTGTTACAGACATCACAAACTTCAACTAGAAAGAATTAGTTTAGCCAATTATGTTCAGCTAATTTGCAGAATAGGCAAAGTTGCAAATCCTGTGCTGAAAGAAAAAAGGGGAAAAAAACAAAAAAATGAAGCAGCAATTAGTCATGAATTTAACACTTCGAGAGCCGGCGTACGATATATTCGTACTTTGATTTCGGCCGAAAAAACAGCAGTTTCCGGTTGCCTTACCAACGCCCTAGCTCCTCCGCCGATTGTGCTAGAGAGCTGTTCAATGGCTCAAAACAATCGGCCAGTCTAGTAGATTACACTCTAAAAAAATTTTTTTGGTTGGGGGGTGCGGATTATT
>JGI24159J19872_10001383_pt1 | contig 26470 bp, 12 predicted proteins | sample Ectturendosymbi4_FD_19872 | JGI IMG/M metagenome (IMG submission 19872)
CCAAGTGGGGAATGACCGGTCGGACAGTTGAACCACTGCTTCAAAATTTAACACATCACATCCAAATGTTGACTTACTTTACAAATCACAACCATTTACAGAGGAAATGGGGAGTTGGCCCACTAAAAAGTGGGGAATTGGAGAAAAAAGGTCAAGAACCCCTGCCATAGAGGGTCTAAAGTATCTCACCAAGCACGGTAGCGATCGCATTAAAGATCAGGTCTGCCACCTCGTTAGTGCATTTCTGTGTAGGTTTACATGTAGAGTTAATTTTCGAAAATTCCAGATATTCTCGTACTTTTGGTGTGTGAATGTTGATAAAGCGAAATAAAAATGCACGAAAAATTGCTGCAGTACAAGTGAACATGCATAAAGGCATTTCTCTTGGCCATCAGCAGTGCATCCCCACGCCGATGAAGTTTGGATCATGTGTGCTTAAATTTTTCGTAGTGTCTAGTACATTGTTCAGTTGATGCTACACTCGATTGCTGTTTTTTAGGATTCACTAGTTGTCGGTTGGTTGCTGCGTCGGTGCTTGTCCAATAAACGATTTGGTCTGTTTCGATTGTAACTGACCGTTAGCATCAGCTACCGCAGACAATATGTGGTAGTCGTTTGTTTGGTACATTATTTCTGAACAAGTCTTTGCTTGACTTAAAAATGTCTGGGTTACGAATTTAGTAACAGTGAGCGTTTTTGAACTTCACGAAGGTTTTAGTTCCATAGGTGCTTTTGAAAGTTGGGCACTTTTATACCAAAGCAAACTCACTTGTCAACCATCGACGAAGCAGCTCCTGATGATGCAGTCACAGTTCAAAGGTAAAACGTGTGCTTAAACAAATAAAGACAGTTTGGTTTTATGACTGGATAAACAATCAAAGTGTTTATGCTTGTAAATTGTTGGGTCTTGCAAGAAACCAAGACTAAGTAAAGATAACGCTCATGGTATTTTGTGCTTGTCTGTCACGTAACAAGTCACGCAACGTTGCGTGTATCCCTTGTAGCAAAGGGTGCATCGCTGCATTTTCTTTATCGCTGCAACACCTCATTGTGCTTATGTCAAAGTTCGTGTTCAGGTGTACCTGCCAAGTTCGGGCAAGACGTTTTTTCAACATAATTCTAGAGATACCCAGAATGAATGCTCAAGGCTGATTCTTCCAGCAGGCGATTTTTGTTTGCCCTCTGTCCAGCCTTCTTTTCCAAATTTGCATACGTTTTGTACTTTTCGAGTAAGGGGGGATTGCCCAATTTCTTTTGTTGCATGTAGAACTGCAAACGTCGAGCAGAATACCATTTTAACCTAAAACGACCAGCAGTAAAGGCAACTGGCGGAATTCCCGCATTTTTTCGTATCTTCAGTACGCATACCTCCACCATTTTTTGGGAGAAATTACGGTTGATTTTCAGAAAAAGTTTTGACAATACAACAATTACCTCGTTTTTTCGGGTCAAATAAGCTTGAGAATAATTGCTGAATTGCTAAAAAAACGTGCCTGTGCCCCTGAAACGTTTGCATAAGCTTCGGTTATGGTTGGAGCAATATTTTAGGCTATGCTACCAATTGTATTAGGTTTTCTTTTATCCCTGAGCAATGTTAAATCAAGTGAATCACAGAAACGCCAGATAAGATGTCGCAGAACTGCGACCAGCAATGTCTGGCTGTAACAAAGTTACCTGAGATTGTTCCTTCCTATCTCTGTAGGTCAACTGAAGATAGTCCTCTACGCGACTGAAAAAAAGATCACTTTAATACTTCTTGGACTTAAAGCTCAACCGTGCTTTGTAAAAACTTCAACAGATCCAAGTTTCGTTTTTGTTAAGGTATGAAAATCAGTGGCAGAACAGCTTACCTTTTCGTTTAGGACTTCTTCATCCAGAGTCAACGTCTCTAATCGTTTGGTAAACATTAACTAATTTAGACCGACCTTTTTTCAACAGATGTCCTTATACCCAGACAGCGACCTACCAGTGCGCTTCAAAACAGCACCTCTGAAGATCCAAGGCAATTTTGTTAATTTGCATGAAAAGTTCCAGTTGTGAGTATGTGAACAAATGCTCTTAAAAGTAAAGACTTTCGTGTTTCAACGCTTTGCTACAAACCATGGAATATTTAGATAAAATATAAATGTTGCTATCCTGGCTTTGCTCTGGATGAAAATTGCATCAAAACCGAAAGAACGGAGAATACAAGTGTGCAATAAGAAATATGTGCATTTACATAAAATTTTCAGTTCCTGTGCAATGTATTTGGAGTCCAAAAGTACTTTTCAAAGCACTACATTCTTCAAACCTGCGTATACGCAAATTGCCGCAACCAGTTGATATTTTCGGGCGGGGGCAAAATGATTGTGATTTGTTGTTGTATCAGGGCCGCAGCAAGCCATTCCAGCGCCCTATAGGCAAGATCCATTTTCAGCGCCCCTTAATGTCTGGTGACTGTACTTGGTAAACCTAAACAAAAATATCTTCTCTGCACATCTTCAAACTGGCGTGCGTCCCAGGCAAGGTCCATTCCATCACCCCAAAAGACCCTTTTCCGTTGTACGTATGGCGTAGATAAGGACGAATTTTTACATCAGGCTGATTTATTAGATGAATGCCGAGTTTATTTGATGACCAACTTCTTCAAAATAGTATCTGCACTAGTAGCAGGCGTTATAACATTCATATACAGTAAACAAAAAATCTAGCATAGGCCTCAACTTCATTACAGCCGGCCCATTGTTATATACTCGTGTCGCAACAGTCGACGAAGTTCCACATGCACAACAACAAACCTCTGACGTACCCGAATGCCACCACTTGGAATCGGTTTGGTTAAATAAAAAAGTGTTGCGTCCTGTTATCGATATTTGACCCATGAATAATTAGGCCACTAACAACAATCATGCCGGCATTTCGGACGCGTTTTCTGACCTGACTACATTGGATGGCTGAAACATGATTTTGTGAAGGCTTTGCTTTGACGTAAAAAAAATTATTCCGGTTGAAGCGGTGCAAAATAAAGAAATTTAAAGAACAGATATAGTAACCTTAACATTTTCCTGTGAAATTCATAAACTATGGCCTGCCCGCTAGGCATGCTTTGCTGGCCCTGACAGCACGCCATCGATGGACTTGTAAGCACCCTAAGCAAGATCCTTTCCTACGACCAATTCTATGTAAAGATTCCTTTAATCTGCATATCATCACTGTACGTTACAGAAATTCAAAAAACGTTTGTTGTAGCCTAGATGACAAAAGTTGATTGGATCGATAAAATGTTTACGAAAATGCGACATAGCTTACGTAGAATATGTTAATTTAACCCTTCTGCAGCAAACTACGCATAGTGTATGTGCACAGCACCTCTATCTTCTCATAAGATGCGTGAACGCGTGCTCCATTATCTTTCATCGTGCTCATTAACTTTTACTTGATGTACGTTCGTCACTTTCTAAATCACACAGTTGTATTTGTGGCCCTTTTTGGCGTCTTTTTTAACCTAGCCCCTTAGGCAGACGCGTACTTCGCATAATTGTAGCGCCGACACTAGTTGTACTATCTTTTCGGAGGAGGGTAAAATTAACGAACGTAAGTTGGTGGTCTGCCTAAGAAATATGCATGTGTTTGAAACTTTGGGGGAAATTTCCCGGTTGCCCCTCTGGTTGCAGACGCGACTGTTTGGAATAAGATTATGCAAGATTTACAAACATCGAAGTTCATATCATATTCATAATTTACCTCAAGTCTTTGCACGTGGACTCGGACATTCCTGGAACGTCGTGGTCACACCATAGCATAGTCCAGATAAATATAACTTATGCGTGGCAGTAAAAGAAACAAAACTTTTTCTCATTCTGTGGCGGCTCGTGGTGGGGTTACTATATTCCATTCCTGGGTGAACGTGTGGTGTACTTGCACTGGCTATGACTAATCATCAGTGGTGTTTACGGTTAGTGGCGTTTCTCATGATAGTAGTGTTTAGCTACCAAAAAGAAAATCTCCTAATTTGCAATTTAAGACAAAAAAAATTCATCTCAAAATTGCATAGAAAGAAGTCAATCTGCTTGTGTTTTCTACGTCGGTGATTGAATGAAAAATAACGGCGAAGCTGGCAGAATCATATGCCTTGAATTTTTACAGGAGGGCTGCAGCCCCGCAACTCATCTAGACAAGTCGCCCCTGTTCTGATTTACTTTTGGGTCAAACAAACATGTAATTTTTAACAAAATGTTCGAAATTCTCTATACATCGGTTACATAACCGAGGAACATTTTTTTCACAAACTCTTAAGAAAATTTTATATTATGTTACAAAGAGTAACGAATTCTCATGAATAATCAATTGCCTGTAAGTCCTGAAAAAATAACTTGTAAATTTTCTGCTTTTCAAACAAACCGATCACAACCCGGTGTAGGAGATTGAAACAAAAGTGTATGTCAGCAAAGGAGCAACAATATTTACTTGAATCATATGACATTAACTATTACAATCAACCTAATATTTGAAAATTACGGCTTACATGCGAAATAAATAAGGATAACTGTTTTAAAGTTAGTCTGGCTCGTACCATAAATAAATGAATGGAAAGGAGGCTTTAAATTTCGTTTAAACTGTACACTGCAATACTCCGTGAATACAAAGCTCTGACCTACCTAATTGTGAGAGAATTTGTGAGAGGACTTGGAACTTTATTTGGGGACATAAACCCACAAACCCCTCTGTGGCGATGGATCTGGTCCGGCTGCTGATACAGGGACGTCAAAACGGGTACGCGACTTTTCGGTCTGGCCGATTCGGTCTGGCCAATTCGGTTTGACCCGTTTCGGTCTGGCCGATTCGGTCACAGGACTTTTCGGTCTTTGTCGTTTCGGTAAGACTACGAAATCTTGCAGAAATCTTACATGTTCACTTTTTAATGCAAACTTACTTAAATCAACGAAAAATTTAATTTAAAAAAAATACAAACATGATCCAAGATCCAACAGTTAATCAGCATCAACATATGATTTTCATTATCATCAGCAAGCAAATTAAATCATTATCGACATTTTTCATTAAATACAAATACTTCAAACCCATAACTACAATTCAGATTTAATCGCAATCGTAACTCCTCAAAAGGGAGTTGGTGTAACACCAGCTAGTGTGACATTTCGCCTGCCTATTTAATCATTTTAATAAACAAATGTAATCAGTTGTTTATGTACAGAAATGTCGTGACCGAAACGGCCAGACGAAACGGTTCAGACCGAAACGACCAGACCGTGAAGTCCTGTTCGGCTTTAAAACATATTTGTAAAAAGAGTGCAGACACTGATAGTGTCTGTGATAGCAGCCATAGTCCATCTCAATCTATTTCAGATAAGTGCGTTGGAAGCTGCACTTAAGGTGTGGCGGTTCTTCATACGTATTGTCATCGTACATCTTACACTCTTTAAAAGCTAGTTAGGAAAGATCAGATAAATTCGACAATGAAGCGTACGTTGGACTTTACGTTGGCAGACCTTACCAGCTAAGATGAGAATTGAGATATCAGCATTTACTGAACGCCTTTCTACCACCAGAAGACTAATCATAGAAGTGTTTCTCTGTTTCATTTACAACCAACATTTAGGCACGCATGGTTAAAGCAGTACTCTCCATTGATAGTGTCTTCTCCAAGCGCAAAGGTGGCGTTCACAAGTACTGCGATGTCTTTCTTCAACCCGTTCGTAGGTGGATTCAAGGTGCTTTCACTACGAAAGTTTTTGCAAGATTTCAACATTCACACACGCTAAGAATATACTGGCCCGCAGCGGCCTCGCGGATCTGAACAAGCTGCTGCAGATTTACTTCAGCGGTAACGGGAAGCAGAAAGATACTGTGTGTCAAATGAACAGCACGGCAGCTGAAGTTGCAGCTAGCAACAGAAAAAAATGTTCCCTGTCTTCTCTTCCATCCTTTTCTGCGCCACAAATGACCCATAGCTCTTCGTGGAAAAAAAGCAGAAGACAGTCACTTGGGCAGCTGCTTAATTTTTGCATTGAAAAAGGGGAGGATGTGCTAAAAGACCACATAAAAACAACCGGTGAGAATTCTCGATATGCGTTCATTCGAACACAGAATGAGTTGTTAGGGATAGGCGGGGAACTTTTGAGAGATGACATTGTAACAGCTGCCAACAAATACGTCAACAGCATTTTCTTTGTTAGCTCACGAGACAAGATATATTTCAGAAATGCAATAGCTGTTGCTTGGAATTCGCTTTGTAGATTTACAAGTGGAAAGAAAAATTCGCGAGATAATTTTGGGATTTTCCGCTCTACAGAATATGAAATCAACTGCAAGAGCAGCTTCAGTATTACACACATTCAAAACTTTTCTTTGAAATAATCGGTAAAACTCTCACAATCCGTTATCAATGACATCAGGGATCAAGATATGTATAAAAAAGTGGTATTGATATATTCTGCATAGTTCACAGACTGCGCAATTATGAAAATTGGGTTGCAGACATTTCTCCCCTGTAGCCGTAATCCTTCGGGCACCCATACTCCTGCTTGCACTGCACAGAGCCTACCATACCAGACAAAACTTTCAGCTTGTTTAATCCATGTACCGTGTTGCTTTTCTCATAAAATATATCAAGATAAGCAACTGTGTTAACTGAAAGGCAGTTTGCATGCAAGAAATTAAAAAAATATATGCGAACAAAAGTCTATGATGCGACCAGAACATCTTTAAAATAGCCAAAGGTTTTGTGCGCCATCAAGTAACCTTCCCATCACTTGTTTTTCGGTCCTCCTGGTGAAGTACCGCATGAAATGAATTGCATGAGAAAGGTATTGCCCGAGGGTTGTATCGCCGCTATATAACCCCCCGAGGGTTATGTGGTTTCTCAAAAGCCCTCTCATTTACGGCAACGTTTTCCAAAATGGCACCGTTTGAGTGATACAAACGGCTGAATTCCAGGTAAAAATCAACTCATGTACAATATATGTTTTGGCTACGTATCAAGCGATGAAAGTTTGCTTCGAGACTAATGTCTGGCCTTCGGTAGCGTACGCGTATGCAGTAAATATGCGTGGTACGACGCAGACGCAAACACTGGCGAGTTTATTGGTTGCTTCGATGTGGCTTGTTGTTTCGACAACTTTTAAACCAACTTTCCGTAGACCGAGCAAAGATCTCGTTCTAAGTTTAAGCGACCTGAAGAGATTGCGTGGTAATGCATAACTGCGCAAAGACCGGATAAATTAAGATTTACTTGAAGCAGATACAAGATTGTACTCATAAAACCGCACTCGAGGTGCTGCAAGAGGATCTCAATAATGGATTATTTCGCTGTGCTAAAGTATTTTATTTGAGCAGAATTTTAATACTTGAAATGAGTGGTTTTCAACCCGGGGTCTTGAACCATTTTCGGAGGGGTCGCGAGTACGTATTTCATGTACACAGCGGTATTAAATTTGCTTTATTCGAGTTTTAGATGGGGTTGTTGGGTTAAAGTGGGTTGCATAGTGGGTCGCGGAACAAAAAAGGTTGAAAACCACTTTAAATAAAATGTCCAATTACACTGCTTCTCACGTGCCGGAAGCAAATCTGTTAAAGTGAAATGGGAAACGGGGTACCGAATGTGGATATCTACAGCAGGCTTACTTAAACAAGGTAATGGCAAACGAATATTTACACCATTTTTTCATATTGTGAACACTATAGCCACATTTCATAAATTATGTTGTTTTATTGGACATTTCCACTTACTAAAAGCGCACTATTTTTCCCATAACGTGGATTTTTAGTGGTTCAATCGAAACTTCAATAAAAGATATTTCTTCGACTGTGGTTACATTGTTCACATTAGCAATCTCTTGAAACTCCATGTATCTTTACGCACAGGCATTTTTTCAATATTTTTATGTGAAATAACTATTTCTGTTTATTTTAATGCAACAGCGATTTTAAACAAAAACGTTTTTGCAAATTTTTCTGAAAGTGAAAAACTTTCCTTTAAAACTGCTGGGAGCTATTTATACTGCAGAGCCGTCACTTTACAAGACTGATATTTACGGTTAATATATTCCAAACTGCCTACCTAGAAGCAAACCCATAACAACACATCTCATCATTTCATACTTTGCAGTGAGATCGGTTCGTGCAGTCATGAGAAACGTCTACTCATCTCCGCCTGGAAAAAGTGTGATCAAGCTCAACCGTCTGCGTTTATGGGCTGCATGAGTTTCAGCATCAAAAATATTGCATGCAGAACTGAGGTGCGGCATGCTATACTTGCTTCTTCAATACATTACTAATTCTGAAGCACAGTACGTCACGACTTATTTGCGGTTGGATTGATAGATTTGCTGGAAAGCAGTTTTAGGAAATGAATTGCTTGATGTTTTCTTGTGAAATTTTTTCTTCCCTGTCGAGTTAAATCCGCAAAACAGTTGAGTGTCTCAGCGAGTCAGCGGCGATTAAAGTATTCGTGATAATACAGAATTGTCACATCTTTTTTTTTCACTTGTGAAAGACATGGCGGCCAACGAACTCGCACCAATTAACGTCAAACTATGATTTTGGGCGTGTAGTGGCATCGGCATGAAGTACTACTTACAATACAGGTCTTCATTATTATACATATCGTGAAAAAGTGTTTCAGGTGAACTTAATTAAAAAATAATTCGCCATTAAAAGACGAAGCTTTTGCTTTTTATGTGGTGAAACACATGCATGTTTTCTGGGATGCTGCACCACAAGATACGAATGTTTCCGTCAATGTTAATGACATTTTGCTTTGTGGTATTTTAGGTGATCCAAGGCTGGTTTTACCTGCTGAGAGAAACACTTGGACGTCGAAAGCATTTGAAAGTGCAACACTTGCCTCGTTCTATCGGTGAATTCACGAAAAAGTGCTTTCCTAAGATGCTGTTTGTTATTCAGCACCCGCAGGAAATCCTAATTTTAATTTTTCGCTTTACAATTATTTTTGCTTGGCAACCGAACAACAACCGAACTGTGTTGCGCCCTGATCGATTTGTATGTAACAAAAGCTCTGTTTGGCAACAAACGTCACGAGGTGCAAGCTTTTCCCAGGAAACGTCCTGCTACTCCGTTCGCTTTTTAAAATACCATTGTTGCATAATACGAGCAATCAGACAATTGTGATCTGTGAGGTAAACCGAAAGGAAATCATTGTAGGATGTAGACGATGCAGGAGAAGAGTTCTGCACAAAGTGCCAGCAAGTTTCTTTTAGTTTTTATTAAATTTTTTCGTTTGGAAGCTGACTCTGGTACATTGATTTGTAAGGTGGTAAGCAGGTTAAATCCCTTATTCAAAGCAATTGCATGCCATTCAAATTTATTTGTTTGTGAAGTATAAAACACATACTTTCTAGAAATGTTTACAAATCGCAACGTTTGAAGAAAATTGTTGAACCTAAATAATTTTCAATTCCGTGTTCCTGGTCACGAACAGTTTTAGATTAAGAAGCACAGTTCTAATCTGGTTCGTGTTTCGCGCTTTCGGATCAACTGCATATACTTTGACATGATAGCAACGCATGCCAATCGCTTTTCACTGAACCATGGCGGAAACATCCTGTTGCGGACACTGATTTCCCAAGCTGCACATGACTTTTGTTCATGCACAATTGTCTTTTTACCTGCAGGTCTTGCAGGAAATCGTAGGTCACAGCTGCACGAAGAGGAGAGAAGTGATCGGTTCAGAGCCTGCAAAGCTTTGCCGAGGACGGACAGGAAGGAGGTCGAGGGAAGGATGCGTGTGCAGTGCAGCACTCGAAATTATGAAAAGGTTATTAATGCTTCTTGCGAAAATGCAGTATGCAAAGAAAATAGCTTCGCTTTGGCTGGGATCATTACTTTTGAAAGCATTTTTAGCTTTCGTGAAAATTTAATCAATTTTATTTTGCGTATTTTCATCTTACATTTTGTCCTAACGTTTGGTATTGAATAGATTTGTAATGTGCACATTACAAAACCGTTCTGCAGTAGGTAAAGTCAGTTGTGATGTCAAGCGTATTTTCAGCAAAGCTTCTATTGAACTCATTATGGGAAAATTATTTTAAAAACATTCTTCGCTATTTCATGCTCGTATGCAGCGTTAAGCATTTAACCAAATGCTTTCTGTGCAACGCAACTGTATTTTGTAATAGAAGGTTTAGAGTTGGATTCTTTCAAACAGTTATCTGAGACTCACTGCTTGGCAGCAGTTGTGCGGCAGCCCGACCGCAGTAATGTTGCAGTTGCATGCTGGTTCTGACAAGCCGCTCAGTCAAGCTGAAAGGGATTAATCATGTGAGCAAAATTGCCGCCGCAATAAACAAACAACAGCTGTGCCGCGCCGCGAGTGCGAAACGCAGAATTGTGAATGAATTGTGACGTCACAAACGGACACTATTTAATTAACCTTGATCCCTGACCCAATTGCGAAAAGCGTGTCTTTGTAAACTTATGCAATCAAACTGTTACAGATTTAAGTTCGGTAGCTGTTCGCAGGCAGGTATTGCGATTTGCAGTGCGTGCGATGTGGCTTAGGAAAGTTGTAGGCTACAGTACTATGTATGCAGGAAGCCTGCTGTCAATCAGGGTATGAAGGCAGAAAACTTGAAAGTTCAACGAAAAATTATTCTTCAGTCTAGTGAAGAAGGAAGTTTCAAACGTTTTTATATGTGATCGCTTAAGTTCATTTGCCGGCTTATCGCTACTCACTGCATTAAAAGGTTTAATGGAAATATAAAAGGGCAGTTTTTTCGAAATACAAGTGATACTTTAAGTGGAAGAAATAGTTTTAGTGAAAAACGCCAACGTTGTAAAAGATTTGGTACTTCTCTGCACAATGTCGATTCGAAACGGTTTTGGACTTTTTAAAGCATTGCCACAAAGATGTTACGTAAAAGAGCATACTTTTGAAGCATTTGAACTAGAGGCGCAATGTTTATCTCAAGATGTGCCTGCAATGGAAGGAAGCACTTTACCTGGACAGTCTCACTCCCACAAGACCTTTTTATTGGTTTCTTTTAAGCAACTCTAGCAATAAGGAAAATGTCAAGGCGTTTGTGGGCTCGGATAAACATTAGCGAGTTTTGAGGCAATGGTGGCACTTCGGTAACAACAATAAATTTCTTACGGTTTTAAACGCACTTCGCATTATTCCTCTTTTTAAGTAAGTTCAACACTGCAAGCAATTAATCGTTCGCTGTTTTGAAGAAACTGAAACATTTGCTGGGTGCTGTTATGCAGCTACACCAAGTCAAAGGCTTTGCTGGCAATAAGTCAACGGCTTTCCCTTTCCTGAAGCTGCTCGCTGGATTAACAGCATTACGACCACAGGTTAACACCCAGCTTGATTCAGAGGAATCCGAAGCACTGTCCCTAAATTCTCACGGTGTGGGTTTGTTGGGCTGTTATACACGTTTGCTCCCAGGCTGGGTTGGGATTACACAGTGAACAATTTGAAACATTGAGTTGTCTCAAATGCTTGCAGTTTCACTCAATGTCTGCCTAATAAGAGCGGCTGAAAAAAAACGAGGCTCTCGTTTTTTGCCAATCAGCTTGGGACACTACAGGAATATAAAAAGGCCCGCAGTCAGAAGTTGAGCATTTGAAAGAGTTTATCGAAAATGTATGACAATGCTGGAAGATATTGCTGACAGCTGACCTTGTATATTTTTGTAAATCTGTATTATCAAGCTTAAACAAGCTACGAAAGTTATAGAACAAGTTTGTAGGGGTGCATTGACACCATGAAAATGCAGATGAGCATTGAGCTATGCTTTAATTTTTCAGTATGCATCGAGACAATCATACTTTGCTCTTCAAAGATTCTAATTGTTTGAGTTTTTTTATGGTAGCCTGATTCGTATTTAAAAGCTAAGTTGCGCATATACTTTCCTGAGTCCACAGCTTTGCATTTTTCTCTCAATACCGTACTTATTCGATTGTAAGCTGCGGCTTATAAATTTTTTTTTCATCATTTTATGCGGCTTATCATCAAGGGCCGCTTACATTTTTATTTGTTTGCCTTATCGAAACGTATAGATGACGCTCAGTCTTTCCTTGGCTAAGTTTTGTCGAGCAAACTCCTTTTCACATTCTGTTCTCTTCAGCATCACGTATACATCCGTCAAAGTAGGGTTATGGTGAACAGAAGGTAGTTGTAACGGTTTAGCATCATTACCAGGGTTGCCAATTAAACGCAAACGTGCTAGTATACGCGAGTGTATCTCAAAGGTTTAGGTAACCTATGTTCAGGTGAGGCCTACAATCGAGTAAATACGGTATTGGATGCTGGAACGTTTTTTTGCCGTAAATCCTATTAGAGCAGAATTATTGATTGAGATGTTGGAGGAAAAAATTTTGGATTGCTGTGCCAGTTTGTTATTCTGCAACGTTTAGCAATGAAGTTGATTCGCAACTCCATAACTTTTGCCAAATATAGGGATGTGTCTCTCTGGCAAGAAATGTTGTTAAGTTGCTGAGTATATCTTTTACCTCCGCATTAAAGTTTTAATTTTCGCAGTTATTGCACTGTGCATTAAAATGTTTAGTACTTTAAATCATGGACGAATTGATTAAAATGTAGCCTATAGACGAAATAACTCTATTACATCCCTTTTCCTAATTGGTCACGACGGGGCACAAGGCTTGAAACAAAACACACCCACACTGAAGTATATTATTAAGCTAGTGTAGAAAAATTTGTTTCAGTTGCTGATTGTTGCATTTTTACTGGTTTGCACGATCATATTGGGATAGTGGACGGCTTAATCTCCAGGTTTGGTGCCATAAAATATTTGAAAAACTTATTTTCTGATGAAGTTGTTACTTGCTTAAAGTAATCCCGAAAATATACTGCCTGTCCTTTTATGAACAACGGTTTATTCCTATTTGCAGGCTCGCTTTTTCTGCGCATGCGCATGTTGTTGCCATAGAAGCGAAGTGAAAAAGCAAGTGAAGGTTGTTCGCGACAACAGATTACGTGTTAAAAGGTCGGAGCTATCTGTTGGGGAAGACTGCATAAAGTGTTTCAAAGAGAGCGCTATGGCAGGAGTATGCGAGGGCATTTCTTCCGGCGGACTTCTTTCACATCAATACCATCGAGATACCCCATTTTGCAGCAGTGATGGAATGCTGTCGCCCAAACGGGAGGCGTTCGTTATCAGCCGAAGAATGAGCTTGGATAATCTCAACCATTGCGTAACAGAAGCTGCCGTTGTTCTTAGCAGGAGACAGTTTGCTTCCAGATCGCTTTACAGACGCTGTGGAAAGACAGTTTTTGAAAATGAACCCAGCAATGCTTTCGAAACAAAACTGCTAGATGAGAACATCTCACCACTCAGAGTGTCAGCCACTAGTTTTCCTAAACCGATGCAAAGAGGTGATTCAAACCTTAACGTCGACAAGTTCTCGCCCACCACTCAAAACTCCACACTCCCACTGGCCACAGCACGCCCCTACGAGCACGTGAGTGTGGGAGAATTCCAAAGCATGGTTAATCAACAGAGATCTGACGAAGTCAGCCATTTAGTCGTTCCCGAAACGAAAGACGACGCGTTTACAGCTGATCGCACACTGCTCGCCTACGTACCTGAACACTCGGTCCAAGCCAAGAAGACGGGCGAGCACGACCGCCGTCGCCCGAACTCGCTTATCAGGCGAAAGCGCGGTCGCTTGTCGCTTGATTCGAAGCTGAGAAATCGCGTGCCAAGAACTCGATCAAAAGACCGAACCGCCGCGGCCGCTGTGACCGGCAGAGACGAACTCGCAGATGGAGCTGAAGACAAAGAGCCAGCTACTAAACTGTAAGTGACGCCAACAGCCGCGAAGGTGTGAAAGTGGACAGCTGTCGGCTTGGTTAAAACTCCCGCAGAAAAAAAACACTGACAAGACCTTGACGTACTTTTATTCAAAATATTTTTTGCGTTTGTGATGCGAGGAGCGTAAACGTGTTGCATATTGATACTTGAGAAATAACGACTGATTTTTCATAGAACACTGTCAGCAACAGAAAAGAATTAATAATTATCTGGAGTGCCTGTTAAACATATGCATTAAAGTTAGCAAGTGTGTTCAACCAAGGAAATTATAAAGCGTTAAAGAAAATATAAAATCAAATGCAGTCTTATGTCTGTTTTTATCAATTAAGTAATAATGAATCATCAGATCTTGACGAGCGATTTTTCAACCTAGCCCATCGCCCACAATTATGTTGCACAGATTTTCCCTTAAAACGTGGATACCAAGAAGAACAACTGAAAACGAAGCCAGTTCGAAAAGCAGCAAACACGATTGTACAAAACCATCGAACCTTGGAAGAACCCCTTCCTCTAATAGGTCGAAGAGGTTTGTGCTTTTCCAGTGAAAAATAAAAATTATTTCATAGTTTCATGGTAAAACATACTTCTGACATCTTCGAATGCTGGGGCAACAAGTTATACCGGCGTTACTTTTCTGTGTCTGCAGATAGTAATTTTTAACCGAAAACAAATAATCATTTTTCAATATTTTCGTTCAGTGATTTTTCATAGGTAATACAATTACCTTCGCAAGACACTGACGCACAGGAAAAGTGATGGCTCAACACTAAACTGATATTATTTTGCTGCAGAGATCCATGTTCCTCTTGTTTCATCAATGCAACAAACCTTTCAGACCTTCTTGTGACCAAAGGTACTGTGTGAAAAACTCGTCATAAAATGAACAGTGTCGCTGATGCTTACATTGATCATGTTGATCTTAACCTGCGAATAGTGGCAATACATTGTGTGACTTAGTTAAATTTTTCAACATATTTGGTGTTACTTTCGAAAAAATGTATTTGCTCAAAATTGGTAAGAAATTAGTAAAATGAAAAACAACATTTTTCACACTACAATAACATTTTCGAATATGATTTAAAAGCCGTCTTTTACTGTGTTGCTTTATCAATATACTTTCTTGTGCAGGGGGTGAGGATGCTTTTCGAAAGTTTCTACAAAGCGAATTTAGTGAAGAAAACCTAGAGTTCTGGTCCCAATGCCAATCATTCAAGCGTTTGAACAAACACAAACTTGAAAAATGCGCTTTGAAAATATACGAGCGCTACTTGGACGCAGCATCACCGCAAGAGGTAAGTTTTGGTTTGCATCCATCCGTGTATTGTTTGTGTACATCGAAATTTTGTAAGAGTTTTATGTTTTAACAGAAAAATGCTGGTTGGCGTTCTTGTGTAGCTCTACCGTAACTGCCATTTTTAACACAGCTTTGACAAAAAAAGCATTCATCTAAAAGGTCACTATTGAGCACTATGAAAAATTTCATAATTTTTAACCTGTACTTTATATTACTTTCTGACCTATTGTTGATGAAATGCAATACCACCTCTCGACCACTTTTAACAATTTTGCAATGGATAAAATGAAGAGGAAATTTCAATTAAAGCAGCTGTTTTTGTTGGTGTCTGAATTACAATATAAATTTGCGGTCTTGCGTCTGAAGGAATTTGTGCTAAGGTTAAATTATTTAAAACTACAAATTTTCATTATGCATAGTGCGTATGGAATATGCTCAAACCTTGACTAATACCAAACTGCTTTATACTGCTTTATTTAGTTATGTGTTTCAAGCTTTTCAAAACACAAATTCTTCAATTCTGTCAGCTCTAATCCACAAGGATTTCATGAGCGCCAGATGCAGCACGATTCCAAAGTGCCGCGAAGCACTTAGTAACTCTTGGCAGTTGTGAAATTAAAGCAAAATCTGGTGACCAATTTCACGTTTTACCTGGAAGAAGGCAAATTAATGGCAATAAAGTATACTTTGTCCCAAGATATCACTGACACCATTAGCGGTGTTGGTCGGAGAATCAAAATTTTCACGATACACTTACCAAATGAACCCAGAAAATAATTCACTTTCCGAGTAACTTGTACTTTTATTGATATTATACATTTCCTACTGATAAAAGTCTGTTAATATTTTCAGTTATACCAATATTTTGCATGTGCGAATAAAACACCGCAGCTGAAGAAGATGCTACAAAGTAATATAACCTAATCAAATCGTCAAATGTTTCTGGTCAGCATTACAAAAATGTATTTCTTTGCCGTTGCCATTGGTTTACAACTCCTACACACTACGTTAAGAGCAGGTAATCTCCTCAGTTTCGAAGTTGTGGGACAGGTCTGTACTCTGTGTCTCCATCATTTAGACCTATTGCCACTGTTGCCAGAAATCAAGTGAGAAATCTAATATCTGTTTTGACCAAAGAAATCACGCTTCGGGAGGACGAAGACGTATTGTTGGCTGTGTTTTGTTTAATTTTGTCGAATTTGGTAAATGTTTTCAAAATCAAAGTGGTTTTTGATTTCAGGTCAACGTCGACTTTCGAATTCGCGAAGGGGTGAGAACGAAATTGGGCGAACCAAGTTCGGACATGTTTGATGGTGCACAGGAAGCAATATTCAAACTGATGGAGCTCGATCCTTTTCGACGCTTTCTCAGTTCGGACTTCGCCCACACTTGCAAATCCCGCAATCGGACTTGAACTGCAGGTGATAAGATAACAGCAGTTCCTGTTCACAGCAACATGAAAGCGGTACGACCTGCTCCTGCTGGAGACAAAACAATGAGCATTCCTCACTCCCGAAACTGGGAACAGAGTTGAACTTGACCCGAGCTGCTCAGACACGAATTGCAGACGCTTGGAAGATAAGGACGAGTGTGGCCTGATCTTGCTGCGTTGTGAGCTCTCGTGCCAAGCCCGCAAAACACGTGATCTTGCTGCAAGACCTTTTTAAGTATAACTACTCTTTCAAGCATTGCTTGTTCTCTGGTGTGAACTCTGCCGATCAGATTCTTCTTTTTTTAACGACATAGCACCAAAAGCTGTTCCGCTTTGTATAAGCATACAACAATTTTGCCAATGTAAAGATTGTCAAATGTGAATTGTTCAAAACATCTTAACATCACCACAAGTGAATTTGCATTGCTTATAAAAGAAAACAAAGAAAAGGTTTGTGAAGCGTTTTTAATTTCATAAAGTAGACGACCAAGAGTAATGACAAACCTGCAGTGGGAGCAAAGTTTTTTAAGCGACAAAGCATTCAACGCCATTTGAAACGCATCCGCACAATCTTAAAATCTACAAAAAAAGCCGCGTACGCCGAAACGTCAAACCTAACTGCAGTCTAGTGTGCTTTAAATGTTGAACGAAGTTTGGTTACTTTCAGCAAGTCACCTGTTTCCAATGACACAAAAGTAAGTTTACCTTGCGCCTGCACCATAATAGACAAGCTTATATTAAGCAAAAGGGCGGGTGGTTGTCGTAGGGGTAGCCAGTGGGACAACGGGACCATGGGCCCCCAAATGTCTAGCATATAATGACGTTTTGTGATTTGACAGGCGGTGTCCCAAACAATACTGTTGATTGCTTAAAGTAAAAATATTTGGCCCCCTCAAATTTTCCGACTGGTTACGGTACTGGTTGTGTGCTATATGCTATATGTTGTTACGTTGGCTTAAAATTGAGCCACATAAACCAATACGCCCATAGGACAAAGCTTCTCATCTGATAGCAGGGGCGTGACGAGGGGTCAAGGGAAGCACAATTCCCGGGTGCCGAAAATCTATGGGGGCGCCGAATCACTGCGGAAGGCGCCAAAAAGTCCCAACAATGTCGCAAGTACTTTCTTCAATACATTTGCTCCCGAAAGACCTTAGGTTCGAACACGGGGACACCAAACTTGCTTCTTGACCCGGGCGCCATTTAACCTCGTTACGCCCGTGTCTGACACGCACCAGTATTGCTCAGCAGGAGCTCAGCAGTTGATTGTTTTCTTCAAGACGAATTAACCACAATGAATCGGTGCAACTCACTTCAACTCTAATTTTAGACTAATTTCGTGGGATTTGGAAAACATGAAGATTGAAAACATGCTCTCGCCCGAGAAGCCATGAAAACATAAACAATCAATAGAAGTAAGGATAAAAACAATAGCAACAATAAATGCAAAATGAAATAGTTTGGTAGATTGTCACATAGCGCGCCGCATCGATCCTAGCATCAATGAAGCAAGTCCGACAGTAGGAAACGTTTGAATGAATCATTCTCCATCAGCTTAAATACTTCCTTTGCCGCTTCGTCAAAGATTGACTGGTCGGGTTCGTTCAGCCTGGACTTGATAGCTTCCCGAATTCTGCACTCGACGTTGATCTGGCAGCACAAATAAAATTTGTTTTGCGTTTGGAAGATACTCAGTGGAAAATGTGAAGAGCATTTACAATAGCGATCCCTTTACATTCCAGAAGCACTGAAGCGCTTTATTACTGAAAGTTAACTGCACACGACAAGAAATAAAACATTTTTTAAATCATGTTTAAAATGTGCATTAAATTTTGTAGCTTGTGTATAATAGTAATTCAATATAATTATACGGAAGATTGGGAGTTGTTTGTTTCTTCGCTGCTTGCTTTTTACAAAGATAATTTGCAATTTTTTGCTTGGTTGCAGGTTTTCTGGCCGAAACGAAATAGTTTTATTGGGTTCTTCTATTAATTTTTATGCTAGTGGCGCAACAAAATTTTTGGAAGTAGTTGCGCTACGAAAAAAAAAATTCAACGTACATCATGAATTTCTGCAAAGTTAATCGCAAAGCGTTAACAGTAACATAACTTTGCATCCTTTCCGATGCAAAACATTTTGGGCGAAGTTTGCAAATAAGCGTAAAAGCATATTTTATTTGCTACTTCGAAGACACCAGAAAAAAAATCTTTTTTAACTTCAGATAACAGGAAAAAAAATCAAATTTTAAACCGATAACGTATATATAGGTTAAGACAAAAGCACATTTCACCATGTATTCCCTAGTAGAAATATTAAGTTTTATGATGTATTTTGCTGCGACTTATGCTTGCATGTGTTTCAAGCAGCCTATTACATTTATTATTCGGGAAAGTGTCATCTATCGAAGAAAAGGAAAAGCACAAATTTTAAAAGAAAAAAGTTCCCAGAAAATTTGTTTATCATTTTCCAAGTAAGATCCCTGTGCGTTTTCGCAATAAATATCCACCTTTCAGCTTTTCGCAAACTTCTTTCATTTTGCTCACAAAATCTGCAATCATCAGCATGCTAACACAAAAGGCACCAACTGGATGTGGTGATAAAAACATAATCAATGCATTAAAACTGTTCAGAAACGTTCTTCGGTATATTTTCTGCTGTAGCAGTGGCCAGCTGAATTGTTTGTGATAAACGCATGATGCCACATTCACCTGGCTTGTTTCATGCACTTCGTTGCAAGTATTGTTAATACGACAGAGCATGAAAATCTCAAAACTTACTTCTCTGGATGACCCGGTTTCAACGAATTCTTCGTAAATTTTGTTCGCAGCTTTCTTCAGTTTGTTACTTTTCACAGATTTATAATTTTGGCATTCAACCCAAAAATCAAGATTTTCTTCGCTAAATTCGCGCTGCAGGAAAACTCGAAATACTTGCCTGCCGCCTGTAAAGAGAAAAAAGGCTTAACGTTCCCAAATATCGCCTTCGTTGAATAGTGTGCGCAACATGGAGCAAAGGGGCAAGCAGGCCCGCAGGCACGGGGTCATTCAGGGCAGTCCCAGCCCAAAAATTTTGTGTGCCCCCCCAAATTTTGTTGCATCTACAAACAAATTTTTTAAACAGATAAGAAAAATAAAAATCTTGCCCCCTAAAAATGTATTTTCCCCTTACTAACCTCAAAACCTAGCTACAGGCCTGGGGCAAGACCTACTATTCCTACTTGTATTGTGGAGGGCCTTCAAATATCCACGGGCCTTGGGCCAACGTTCTATTTCTCCTGTCGGAAAATCCGACCCTGAATATGGGAAGAAATCAGTTGAACACATCACTAATTCGTCAATATTGACAATTTTCTTAGAAAACCGAATAATCAAAGTAAGTCTGTCGGTGTGGTGAGTCATGGATTTATTATAAAACCCCCGCAGATGACGGCGGTGTGCGTAGTTTTCCTAAACATGGCAAGTTATTTTCTCTGTTGCTGTTTGCTACTGGACACGAAACGTCTGGACTCAGAAATACAGCTCAACGACTTTACGTTGATCGTACTGCTTTTTATTTTTTTAAATGTGTCATTCACTGCCACCGACCATCAAAAGTTTATCAGTGAGACGATATTTGTAGCACAAGTTGGGAGACGCATCTATTTGGTGAGACTGATTGGCATAGGCGTACGAGGCGCTTGAAAATGTTCAGAGCAAACTCTGTTTTCAGTGCAAGCGCAAGTTGCTCAAAAATCCTGAATGATAAAAAATATTTAAATACAGTGAAAAATTCCGTGACAACTCCGTTTTCCAGGGGAAGCGCAACTTGCTGAAAAATCCTGAACGATAAAAAAAATATATTCAATACAGTCAATTCATGGCACACTCTGTTTTGCGGGGCAAGTGCAACTTACTCAAAACTCCTGAATGTAATAAGTATATTAAATACAGTTAAAAATTTCTGGGCAACTCTGTTTTTCAGGGCAAGGACATAGTTGCTCAAAACTCTTAATGCTAAAAAATATATTAAATACAGTGAAAAATTTCAGGGGAAATTCTGTTTTCAGGGCAAGCGCAACTTGTTAAAAATCTTGATTGTAAAAGTATATTCAATGCAGTGAAAAATTCCAAGGCAACTCTGTTTGTTCAGGGCAAGCGCAAGTTGCTCAAAAATCCTGAACGGTTAAGAAATTTTCAATACACTGTATATTCACTTGGGGTGATCTGTGTAATTTGGGCTAGTGTACTTGGTAATCTAGACCAAAGTCGTGATTGGTTATAGTGACTTTGATCTGGACCAAGCCCTTGTTTTTTGTAAAAATCGAACAGTCGGATGTCGGTATTTCAACAGCTAAATATCAAAATTCGGTAACTCTTTCTTTGTTCGTTTTCGAGTTTGCGCAGGGTAGAGGTGCAGGGTGTTAAGATAATAGATTTTTGATTAACAGGAGTTTTAGAAGCGGGCAGCACGGACGTGTAGATTGCTTGGCCCCTTCGAGTACGCGTCTTCAAGTGCCTTTTTCAAGCGCACAGCAGCGATAACACAAGCAGGTTTGGGGATTCGTGCCGTACGATCTGGAACCGTCGCTTTTAAGACATTGCGTTGGGTCATCGAAGTCGCGTACATATATGCATCAGTAAAAGCAATTACCGCAAAGTTTCGTGTCTGGGAGAACACAACACGCAAGGAACTTCAACCCCTTGAGTTAACAAGCAAGGTAGCTACATAGTTTGCGCCTATAACGGCACCTCTACGGGATTGCATAAAGAACGTTATTGCCGAATTGACATTATAAGCGAATTGAAATCCATGTGAAAGATGCCATCGCGACCAAACAAAATGTAACGTTATGGGCGAATTGATGTTACTGATGAAGCCGCTATAAATGACTTTAGCTGTATAGAACAGATTTACATAAGGTTGCAGGCCCCATTCGGTTAAAGTAAACACTTGTTTTCAGGGCAGATTGTTTATTTTTAGGGCAAAGTCTTATTTTCAGGGCAAATTTTTCCGTCCCCCAGTAAAATGCTTTCCCGTACGCCTGTGCTGATTGGTTGTGGAAAGTTTGACAAGGCGTCAAGCTGATCGACACGTACTAGAATTAATAATGCCAAGCAATACAAAGCAGTATTTCGAAAAACACCTGCACAAACTTTCAGATGTAAATGTTGAGTGTTTGCAGATCTTTATACTGTTACACACGCTCAAGCAATTGCTCAAAAGCCAACCTTTTTTGTCTAGAAGTTCGGAGAGAGTTTGTCTGTAAGTGAAGGTGACGTCGCAGGAAGATCTATTAAAAAAGGGAAATATCAGTTACCATCAAACTTGAAAGACCTTTTCTAGGTTTGAACAGTTTGGCAAGAACAAAGTAAACACCACTTCATCAAAAAGGTTATGCAAGACTAAACAGGATAAAACTAACCGTCTTCTTGCACGGAGACTCGAAGACCTTCTGATTTTTGCGGACGGGGGTACAATGACCGGTTTATGAGTCAGCGATTCTTTCCTGTGAATCCATGATTTGAACGAACCGCTGGAAATAAAATCAACAAAACGAACATGTAAAGCGTTCGTGGTTTTCGGAAAGCAGATCCATACTGGACTGTTAAAACTTCTCTTAATTAAGATCTTTTTGCTTGAAAGTATGAAGCTTCTGCTCGCCAACAATGAATTCCACTTATATTTTGATTTTCTGAACACTGAAACGACTATTACATTAACGAAATAGCATCTTGCGAAGTCGTGTTTCCGTAGTCGTTAAAGAGCTGGCGCTTTTGTCCTTATTCCGCTCCTAAAAAATGACACTGTGAAGCAGCGTTTGCGCAGTTGCCACGTGCCAGGTCTATTCACGAGGACAAACTTTTGAGGCAAGGTTTTAAATTGCGCTGCAAGGTTTTCAGGCAAGCGTGACGAGTGCAGAAGTTCTAAGAAAACGTTTCACTTCAATCGAATAATACTGCTTATGAAGATCTTCGCATGAAAGCATTTGACGCAATTACGTACGGACATGGACAGTGAGCCAGCCAATGCTTGTTAAAACGATGTTGTGACGAGCTTCAAAGTCAACATGACTTGTGAGCGACCAATGCAAGTTTTCATAATCATAGCCTGCAGTGCTTAAGAGCTTACCATCACTGACGAAGTCGAAGCTGCGTGCGAACGAAAATTTAACTTGTGCGAAAGGTTGTAGCCACACTACTGGCAACATTAAAAACGTACTAATCTTTACATAATGCAACGCCTTCTTGAATATGTCACAACGGTTTTACTTTTCGTTGCGCCCTGTCATTGTTTTAAAAGCATCAATGTCAAACCAGCTAGAAAAAAACGCGGGATTTTTCCCGGAACAGCGCAAAAAATATCATAAACGTGTAGTAGGTTCGATTGTTTCAAGTATTTTTTTCCTATGAATGAAAATAATCCACTTCATGCCCCTTATATAATTACTTCACAGGCTTAATAATAAAAAAGAAAATTACATTTTTTTAATTAACTTTCGCGTGTGCTTTTCTCAAACACAAACAGCTTTTACGTAAGTGATAAAAATTTGAAGTTGTTTTAAAATAAAAATTATAGAGAATTACGCTAGAGAAGTTAATCGAATCGGAGTTTGGATAGGTTGTCGACTTTTTTTACATGTACTTGTCAGATAAGACAAACGGCTTTTGAAATTCTACAACGTCCCAGTCTTACACCTGCCCTGTACCATAAACCAGACTAAGAGCTGTAATGAAAAACAAGCTGCCCATGTGTGAACGTATTTCGTATAATTTAAGCTTTCTTATAGCTGCTATTTCTGAACTTTATCACTCATTGAGATGTAAAAACGATTGCTAGTTCCCGCATTCTCCCGTGGTTTTACTTTTGCTTTGATTCGATAACCTGGTAGAAGTGGGAATATTGATGAGCAAAGCAGGTGCAGAAAAGATCAACCTGCTGAAATGCCATGCCTGTCAAGTTGAAAAAGACTAAAGATTTATTTTTTCCTTGCCTTTTTGGAAATTTCCAATGCTTTGCAAACGACAGCAACAAATATGTTATGTCAGTGGCGACCAACCAGTCAGAGACCAAGAGCCACATTTCTTACCGTACTACCGCAAACAGCCACATCATGCACATGGACACACATTAATGTCACCCATCTCTTCCTCACTCAAACACATACCTTTGCTCAGTTAGATTTATTGTAAATATCACACACCAACCTGATAATGACAGAACTTTACAAGTTATTTATAGTTATGCATGTTATTTAGTGAGACTTCTGGTAATTACATAAGAACCGCATAAAACCGGACAAGAGACGCATGCGGCTCGCGAGCCGTGGGTTGGTCACCCCTGTTATGTGTGCAAGTTATCATCGTAATATCGGATCGGAGTTGGACTGTGAAAGCATGTCTGCATCACCACTACCACGTAACCAAAACTCAAGGGCGTATCCGACCAGTAAGGTTAGGGGGGGGGCGATTTCAGTTATATTTGGAAGTCACATCTCATAACGACTTCGCTACTGTAAGAGAGATGAAGTATACTTCACAACACTGCTGTACAAAACGATGGACAACAAAATGGCTTTATATCGCGAATGCTGTTTGCCGAATTAAAAAAATACATTGTCAATAAAGTTACTTTCATAGGTTTTAGGGGGGGGGGGCGATCGCCCCAATCGCCCCCCCCTTGCCAAAACTTCGTCTCACAATCAAGCTCTACTTGCGCATGCGCTGCGATTAAGCCGCGACAGCATGTTTCACAGATATACATTTCATGCTGACGTTCTTATTAGAATTCTGTTGCTTTTTTCATCAAAATCATATATAGCAAGTTTAAACATCTGTTTTCTAGACAAGTGCTTCAGGTTTTTACAAAGCAAAACGCCGGTAAAAGATTTAGTTTTGAAAAGCATTTTCGTTTGTGTGTAATGCGTCATGGTTAGAACTTCACAAAAAGGATTAACTGGATTGCTGTGAAAAACGAAGCAAAACATGTTCACTGGTTACTTCCCGATCTGTGCTAGCACCCCAGCAAGTCAGTAGAAAAAACGTAACATGCAGCAGAAAAACTTACAATCTTCCCGGTTTCGATTTCACTTCCAAGGAATGAGTTGCTTGAGCAGCTAAATGCTTTTCATCATAAACGGAATGACGCCTCGTTTCCTTTGTCTGACTTCTTTCGCTGCCATAAGCTTCGAACGATTCTAGAGAATTAAAGCTGTCGGTCACCGAGCTTTTGCTGTGACCTTCTGCTCCTTGCAGGTCTCGTTCATTCTTGCCGATTGTCGTTTGCGATGACGAAGCACCAGTGTCGCTGTGGTAACCGCGATCATCAGACGCAGGAGAAGGGGCACCTCTGCCAACAGCTTCCTCATTTTCAGTCTTTTCCAACTTCCTCGGCAGGTTCTCGACCTTCGCGTCGAAGACGATTGAGGCTACGTGAGCATGCTCACTTCGACGCCTCCTCAGCCTGGTGACGCTGTCAGCGGGTCTGAGGTGACTCGAACGACGCAGGGTAGTCCTCGGCCGTTGAGGCTCTTTCAGGTTCGTCGGAGCGACGATTTTTGCTGCTTTGGTGGTGGTGCGACGGACAGAGGCAAGTTGCAGGTCGCCGTGGGTGGCATCGTTCGTCGCACGTTCGACTGCCGCATCGCGGTAAACTCCAACCTCGTCTGTTGCTTTCTGCTGGTCATCGACGCCATCGCAGAAGTTCATTCGCGAAAGCATAATTTCTGCAGCGGAATAAACCTTATGCTGGACATTACGGCAACCTATCGGAGCCTCACCACTCCACTGGTTCAGCCTTGTCCCTACGCTGGCACGCGCGCGGCTGTCCTGTGTTTGTCCAATGTCGCGTCTAATAACTGCAATCGTAGCCATTTTCTGTTCTCCCGGTGTTTGCGACAGCTTGACAGTTGTACCGTCTTTTAAACTCAGACAAGAATCCTTGTTACAGTTGTTTTCTATAGACGCTGCAACATCCGCTGCCTCGGCCAGCTGATTCAGCTTCGGCAACAGCTGTTGGCAGTTTTGTTTGTCTTCGGCGTCAAGTAGTTGTTTGCAGCGCCTCTGCCTACACGCTTGTGCCTGAGCAAGAAAAAAAACAATTAACAGCCCAGCGTTCATCGACGCCAAGTAGATTATAACCTTAAGACATGTGACAATCAAACCCGTTTGCTTCGACCGTGGCTGTGACTCACAGCCACAAGGCGCCGAGTCGAAACCTCGGTACAGCGCAGTCAAGAAGATTACAACAGATCGATGCTCCTTACATTTATCTGCTAGGCTAAATTTAGCTCTGCTGGTGAAAAATGCTGACGCGCGTTCCTGAGCAATGAAAACCATATATCGCCTTTTTTTCCAAAAGTCGACTTTAAACGCCCTCCGCGTCTAACTCGACATATTTTTACGCGGGCCCTCAACACCCGACCATAAGTACAGTGCTGAAAATCAGCTTTTCGCACAAATGAGGTAATAAATTCAAGTCTGACTTTTTAGAGGGCAAGCATTCATCTCTTGCTTTCTTGGCCATCGAGCCAAGTATTTAGCGCCATCGGTGCAAGGAATAATTTTCCTGAAGCGGAAGTTATTTGAAATGCGACAAACCCACCTTGAGATGATCGTTTCCCAATATGTCGTCACTGCTTCCGTATTGGCGCAAGTGAGCAATTCTCCGTTCCAATGAAATGCCTGGTTCAAGAAACCGGACTTTTGCTGAGTTTCTCCCCGAATGACGCTTAACTGCGAAAGCGATTTTACAAGACAGTCCAAGCGGATAATACATTTTTGACGATTGCGTGACAGTGGCGTAGCCAGCCCAAAAAGTTTGGGGGGGTCAAAAAATTTTGGGGCGAAAATTTTTCATTTTAGGTGAATAGCACTATCTGGTTTGGAAAAACACCTCTCAAACCACAAAATCATTATATGTTCTAAACATTTTGGGGGCATAGTGGCATAGCTAAGGGGGGGGGGGCGG
>JGI24159J19872_10001384_pt1 | contig 26468 bp, 16 predicted proteins | sample Ectturendosymbi4_FD_19872 | JGI IMG/M metagenome (IMG submission 19872)
CCCGCGGAAATTCAAGTTTTTCATTTGGCAACACGGCCCTCCGGCCCGCCGGCCCTCCGGCCCGCCGGCCCTCCGTTTAGTGTTATCTCTCACTAGAGCCAGGAGGAAGTGATTCCTGTGGGGTGATGGTTAGCTTGTTGGGCTTTCCTGCGAGGTGTTCTTGCCATCACATGGATACTCGCCGGCTGTAAGGTTGGGTGTCGAGAGCATTTACGCAGTGGATGAAGCTGTACCTAGATTCAATCATTTCTTTGGTATTATATGGTTGAAGAAGGGATGTTGGGGATCGGTTTCCTGCTTCAGTTTTTCATGTTGGGATGCCACAGCTCTTCTGATGTACGGAGGAACTATGCCACTCAACACGTAGAGATTCTCTATAATGGTGGGTTTTAAGCAGCCAGTGATAGCACAGCAAGTGCTATTAAGCAAGGGCTGGGTCTAACTTTTTTAAGGCATGAGCCGATCGACACCAACCACTGAAACAGGAGAGGGATAATGGATATTCTGCGGCAGAGAAAGTTAAAGCCAAGGCCTTAGTTAGTACGAATTGTTTTTGCATCGGCACCCCATCTGGTATTTGTGAGTTTTTTTAGTATGTTCTCAGTGAATTTGCAAGAAATGTGTTATGGCGAATCACGAATGACTACTTAGTCTTATTTAGTGTGTGTGGGCATGTCTTAAATAGCAGAAGAGCAAATTGAAGAGCTTGTCAGTGAGCAACACTCTTTTTCAACAGTGCTTTTAAGCTAAGAACAAAGCCTACAAGATCATGCCCAAACATGGTTTTTGATTGTTTTTCAAACAAATATTTTCGTTGACACAATTTCAAAAGTTGATATTGCTAGGCTGACCAAATTTTGATTTCTAAATCCAATTCAAGCTACTGCCACTGGTGTATTCCACGACTTCATCATATTCAAACCAAACATCTTTTAACCAATCTTTCTGAATATGATTCATAGTATAAAGTGTACGTCAATTGGCGACTGGTGCTATGAGCAAACAAAGCACAGCATATGAAAATCGATGAACGCAAAAGTCACAAAATATTATGGAACAGTTACCAATTAATACCAAGATTTAAGCATTGACAATTTTGAATTATGAATATGGAGAGCAAATAAAATATAAGTGCATGCATGTGCATGATTAGGGTTGACAGAGACCTGTGGCAGAAAGCAATGACACTGGCAGCTAATTCTAATTCCATCTGTTTTACCTAGTTGGAAATGATCATGGCCTATCAAGGTTTAATGAATGCCATCATGAGCATTTAGCGCTAATCACATTTTCATTGTGCTTGTGCTCTGTAGATAATCCATTTAATATCAAAGCATTTTTCTTAGGATGGAATGAATTAGTACGTACTGTATGTTGGAGTGAGTACTTTGAATCCTGTTCATCACGACCCATTTTTTGCCGATGTAAAGTCCTTGTTCTGATAATGCTTTCGGCTTTCTTATCATAGCGATATTCTGTGAAGCTATTGCACATACCTGTCCTATATGCTAGAAACAACCAGTCGACTGATCTCACCGTGCCCAAAACCCACCATCAGTGAACTATTCTGCTTAGTGAATCAGTGTGAGCTTTAGTAATTGTGTTCAGGAAATAAACTGCAGATTAAAAATTTGGTGGATTGATTGCAATATCAAAAATTGTAAAAATTTTCAACCCACACAGGACTCTACTAGTTACACAACATGTTATTTTTATGCATTAAAAGCAATAACAGTGCACAGCTATGTAACTTTTGTGTAGGACAAAACAAATAAACTTTCCAAACAAGATAATGGTATACTATAAGTAAGTTGAGCTAAGTTATTACAAGACATGTCTCAAACTAGCAAATTGCTAAGAAATCTTATAGGTACTACTCCTTACTAGCTTGGTTGCAATTAATTACCATGATTAATAAGGATTAGAATTAAAAACTTCTAAAATGTAAAAAAATCATTAATGCACTCAGCATAAGAAGCAAGTTTAATACTCAAGTACCAAAAAAGTAGTGATAAAGCATTGTTGCATTTATCTTCAATGTTTTTCATAAATTTTTTGCAAGTTTGGCTTTCATGTATGCATGAAATATGTATTGCTCATGTTTGACCAAAATGATTTGAAGGTGGGTAGTAAGTAGAGTCCTGCGCAGATTGAATTTTTTTGTCTGCTCTCGCCTGCACCCACAAAATCTGAACCTGCCATGCGCCATCAGGAATTTGAGAAATCTTGCCTGTTCCCACCCCACACCTGCAAACTTTCAGCCTGGCCTGCACCTGTCGCTGTGGGTCTGAAACCCACTAAAAATTTCATTGCCAGTGGTAAGTTATTCAGTGGTTCATTTCAAAGCCAAAAGAAGCTTTAAAAAACACTGTAAAGTAAAACTAAAACCTTTAGTCAGCCTTAAGCACTTTGTTTGCTTTTAAGGGCACTGTTGAAATGAGTATGTCGTTCACTATTTAACTCCTTAAATTTTCTCTTCTGCTATTCATGACATGCCCAGCCATACTAAGCACTTGTTCATTAGCATTGCTAGGTGTCATCTTACAGAAAATATTTTTGTAAGATCACTGAGAGCTGGAAATCTGTGGTTTCGCCACCATTAGAGAATGTTGCTAATCTATACCCTTGTGCTACAAGGTCTATGTAACATTGAATTTCTTGTTCATGTCACTGTCACATGCATTGGGTCAACGTTCAGTTACTCACAGAAAGGATTTCTTATCTTGTGCTTGCCACCCCACACCAAGTTTAATCTGGGCCTGCCCTGCATGCACAGCCCTGTGGGTTCCACACCTGCCTCTCAAGTATGGATACCTGCAACCAGTGCAGATTAACTCATCCCATGCAGGACTCTGCTAATAAGCTTATTTTGTTACATTTGCATTTATTTGTAAAACTAATGGTAGGGTAAATGGATCAGGTGATGTAAAGTCTTGTTTTTATTATGTGTTTATGAACAAGTTGTTTCATACATTAATATTCTCAGCAAAACTTCTTAATGTACTTTAGAATTTGTAAATTATACTGCAATGCCTGAAAAGTTAGAAGGTTCCAAGCTGCCTGAATTTTCAAAGCCCAGTTTGAAGAATTTGACTACAAAAAGCTATGGAAGTTTTGAAGCTCATCAACATATGCCTCTTCAAGAGCTCACAAAACCACATGTGGAATCTTTCAATTGGTTTCTTACAACTGGGTTGAAGCTTCTAGTTAAAAGCTTTGTGCCAATAGAATCCACTGTTAATGGCCACCGGTTATCAATGTCTTTTACAGATGCGTATGTTGAAAAACCCAAAGTTGATGATGGTTTTCGTAACTGTCGTACTGTTCAAATCTACCCATCTGAAATCAGACAAAGAGGTGCAACCTATCAAGCCAAGTTGCATGCCACTATATCTTTCTCAGTTGATGGGGTAAAGCAAGCTTCAGTCCCAAAGACTCTTGGCAGCATTCCTATTATGGTGAAGTCAGTGTGCTGCAACTTGCACGGGTTATCTCCGAAACAGTTGGTACTGCATCAGGAAGAAGAGCAAGAAATGGGTGGTTATTTCATTATCAATGGTAATGAAAAAGTTGTAAGAATGTTGATTATGCAGCGTAGAAACTTTCCTCTTGGAATAATTCGTCCCTCATGGAAAAATAGAGGACAGTATTACACTGAATTTGGTGTTACTATCAGATCAATGACCGAGGACCAAACTACAGCCAGTATGGTAGTGCATTATCTCAGCAATGGTACTGTTAATGTCTGCATTTTTAATAAGAAGGAAATGTTTTTTCTTCCATTAATTCTGCTATTAAAAGCCTTGGTGAATTTCTCTGACAGAGAAATATATCAAGAACTCACCCGTACCAAGGAAGATGACAACTATTTCACAGGTTGTATGCAAAACATGCTGAGACAAGCACAATCATATCAACTTCATTCACAAAAAGATGTCTTGAAGTACCTGGGGGATAAGTTTCGGATTAAGTTGAACCGTGAAGATTGGTATAGCGAATCAGACATAGCAAGGTTTTTGCTGAAGCATCATGTTCTGATTCACTTGAAATCTAATGAGGACAAATTCAGGTTTCTTTGTCTTACTGTCAGAAAGGTATTTGATTTGGCTTTGGGCAAATGCATGCCTGACAATGCTGATTCCATACAAAACCAGGAGGTTCTTCTGCCTGGACATCTTTTCCAAATGGTTGTAAAGGAAAAACTTCATCTCTGGCTGTTAACTTTGAAACAAGTGATTAACAGGAAGTTTGCCAGGTCAGACCCTGATGGGACACAGCCGGCAATCAACTTGCTGCTGTTTCAGAACTGCATGACAAAAGTCGGAGATATTACCTCTTCTATAGGTTACTTACTTGCAACTGGCAATTTGATATCACCCAGTGGCCTTGGGCTCATGCAGTTTTCAGGGCTAGCCATCATTGCTGATAAACTCAATTATATGCGATATCTTTCACATTTTCGATGTGTTCACAGAGGTGCATTTTTTGCCCAGATGCGCACAACTGAAGTGCGAAAACTCCTTCCTGAATCATGGGGATTTCTGTGTCCTGTACACACTCCTGATGGGTCACCTTGCGGTCTTATGAATCATCTCAGCTATTTGTGCGAAGTTGTTACACACACCTGTGAGAATGAACCCATTGAATTTCTAATGTTTCAGCTTGGAATGTTAGCACCCAACTCAAATGAAGCAACTGGACACAAGTGTTTCTACCCTGTGCTTCTTGATGGTAGATTGATTGGGTGGTTACCTGTCGAGCTGGGTCGTTCTGTCTCTGCAACTGTAAGACAAAAGAAAGTTCAGGGGGAAAAAAAAATTTCCCAAACTCTGGAGGTCTGTTTGATTGAATTTACTGGCAAGTCCACTCAGTATCCTGGCTTGTACTTGATGTCGCACGAGGCAAGGTTAATTCGGCCTGTACTAAACCTGATAACTGGTACTGTTGAGATGATTGGTTCTTTTGAACAAGTTTACATGAACATCTGCATCATCCCAGAAGAGGCACATGCTTCAACCACACACCAGGAGCTTAGTCAGGATTCCATTTTGAGTGCAATTGCATCGTTGACACCATTTTCTGATTTTAATCAATCGCCTCGCAATATGTACCAGTGCCAAATGGGCAAGCAAACCATGGGCACACCTTGCCAGGCCATTGCTTACAGAGCAGACAACAAGCTGTACAGGCTCCAGACTCCACAAGCTGCACTTGTTCGTCCCTACAAGTATGACCATTTCCAGATTGATAACTTTCCTTTTGGCACTAATGCTGTTGTTGCTGTCATCAGTTACACAGGATATGACATGGAAGATGCTATGATTTTAAATAAAGGCAGCTTTGATCGTGGTTTTGCATATGGGAGTATTTACAAAACTGAATTGATTGATTTGTCAAAAATTGTGGGTGATCGTTCTGTTAATGTCACTTTTGGCATTAATCCAAATGATCCTTGTTGTGCAAAACTAAACTTGGGATCAGATGGTTTGCCAGCTGTTGGACAGCGCTTATCAGCTGGCTCTAACTATTATAGTTACATAAATCACAGTACCTCACAAATGGTGGTTGTAAAATACAAAGGTCAGGAGACTGCTTATGTTGATGGTGTTAGGGTGTTGAGTAATGGCAGTGGAACTGGTTACTTCAAGCGAGTCTCCATTGTTTTGCGAGTGCTACGAAACCCCATTATTGGTGATAAATTTGCAAGTCGACATGGACAAAAAGGCATATGCTCACAGATGTGGCCAATGGAGAGCATTCCGTTTACTGAAAGTGGGCTTTATCCAGACATAATTTTCAATCCACATGGCTTCCCCTCTCGTATGACAATAGGAATGATGATTGAAAGCATGGCTGGGAAAGCAGCTTCTTTGCATGGTGATTGCTATGATGCTACACCGTTTGTGTACAGTGAAGGAAAGCCTGCAATTGAACATTTTGGCGAGTTGCTGTTGAAAGCAGGATACAATTATTATGGCACAGAAACTTTATACAGTGGCGTCAGTGGGTTGCAGTTGGAAGCTGAAATATTTATTGGTGTGGTATATTACCAACGGCTGCGACACATGGTTTCAGACAAGTTTCAAGTGAGAACCACTGGACCTGTTGACTTTGTCACGCAACAGCCTATTAAGGGAAGAAAGCGAGCTGGTGGTATTCGATTTGGTGAAATGGAACGAGATGCTCTGTTAGCGCATGGCTGTGCAATGCTGCTTCATGACAGACTGATGATGAGTTCTGATTACTCTCAAGCATATTTGTGTGAGAAGTGTGGAAGTTTGCTTTCTCCTGTTTTGAAATTGCCATCCACTGTAGACATTCACAAGAGCTCTATTGAACATTGGATGTGCTTGACATGCAAAACTTCTGATCACATGGTTTTGGTGGACATACCATTTGTTTATAGATATTTAGTCAATGAGTTAGCTGCAATGAATATTAAAACAACGATGAAAATAAAGTAAACACACATTTTTGAACCCAGTGCTGTTTTGTTCTAGAAATTTCTTTTGTGCTGTGCACAGAGCAGCATTATTGTTCTCATAACGATAAGCAAAGCAAGAAACAAATGAATCAATCAACTTAATCATTAGCATTAAATTTATTATTAGGCTGATGACAGTCTTACTGGGAAAAAATGTGAGTTGCTGTATAAACATGAAAATCATTGTTTGTATTGCAGTATGAGAATTCATACGATGCTACCATAAATTATACTGCTTAACACTTTTGTTACCGGCTGGTTTCCCTGCCACAATACCCACTGTTACTGCATGGCTTTGGTGGGAAATTCAAATGACTTCTGCTTGTGCAGAAGATAGATACTGCTAGGCGTTTTCCAGCTTAAGTCTAAAACAGTAAACCTGGCAAAGGTTTTGTTGTCTTTACACTAATAAATTGCCAACATATCAAGTCTTTTCCAAAACATACTACTGAAACAATCTGGGCCTACAGGAGCCAACTATTTTGCAGAAATTCCACCTTTACCAAGACAACAAAAGCAGCTAACACTGGCACTAAGTAATTAAACTATTTCAACATGTCCAAATATGCTTACAGAAATGTTTCTAACACATTCTTTCATGCTTTCCTAGAATTTGGCAGCATATCAAACAACTTCCATCACTCAAATCGCAGTCCTGGTCCACTGGACCAGGTCTCGCCTAGGTGGACCAACTCAAAAGTACCATGTTTCAAAAAGCCTCTGGCCCACAGAGTTTGGATTCTCACTCCAAGACCTAATGTTACTTAAACTCAGTCTAGAACCACATTTTTGGACCGTTTCCAACGATGAAGTTTCAAAAAAATTGTAAATGTACATTGGTGGGAACTTTGGAAAGCAAAAACATACAATTATGTGATACGCCAACTGAGAACAGTGGACTGTATACCTTTGACATAGATCTCTGTTGGCCGGTAACGAAAGTGTGAATTTTTTGCTGTGCGTTTGCGATGTGTGGTGCTTGTGCCTGATGAAAATCAAATGTGCTTAGGTGTTGCTTGTGATAATACTTTAGCTTCTATGGTTTTTCTTATTCAATGTATTTTGTTGACCCTTGATCCATTGCCTACTTGTTTTTAGGGAATCTGTTTTTATTCCACAGCAATCATGAATAATTGGATTGTGATATGTTAAAATTAAAGAATAATGTGCTTGCGATTGTCATGTGTTTTTATACAAAGGACCAAGTAGAGCAAAACAATGAGAAATTTTTGTGTTAAGCACACAGTCTGCTAAGCTGTACATGTCCACTTCTGAAGGGTACCTTTAGTTTTAGGGTTTTGTGTTGATGATTTCATGTTGATTGATATTTTTGTTATAGTTTAAATTTGGGTGAGATCACTGCCATTTCAGTATGTTGCAACTTTCAAACAGCTGCACCTTGTCAAATGTCATGGCTGCTGTAATTCCTTTTTTTTACTTTTAGCCCCTGCTACCATTAGTTATGTATGAGCTTTAGTTCACATTAGGTTGTTTATTGTGAATGAAGGATGAGCGTGGTTAGATCATTGTTAAATGGAGCACTGCTGAAATTTGAAGGTGTAAAAACCCTTTTATCTGCTGAATGCCTCCCACTCATCAACACATTGGTGGTTCTTTTGGCGGCTATTATGATTTATGTCCTTTACAATCAGGCTAAGTATGCTTTTCTTTATTTTATTAAAGTGCTTCATTGCATTGGTACCTCCATTACAAATATTAGAAAACTGACATCATGTAGATCTGGGCCTCAAACATGTGGCCCATAAGGGAATTTTGTGCGGCCTGTGGTTCATTTCGGGAATTTCCAAATATATAATTAACATTTAGGTTATTTAATTCATTCACCAGTGTTTGCAAGTGCTTGGCCAGTGAATGATTATCTTCCTTTTTAATAAAAGTAGATATGGCTAGACATGATTTGCTTATAACTCACGATACCTTTCATAGGAAATAAGATGCAAAAGCTGTTTGCAGTAAGCTTCAGTTACCGCCATGGTTGTGTCAGCATCAAAACGCACCCCACTTGTTACTTTATTCCTTATTTGGCCATCGGAGCAATTTGAGTTTGACTTTGAGACCCCTGATCTAGATTGAAGCTATGCTTAACCAGACTTGTTTTCTAATGGGCAGCATTTGGTGGGCTGGGAATGTGCAAAACTGAAATTGATTCTTTTTCACATCTACCTGTCAGGTTATCACTGTATTGCTTGAAATTTGTCTTGTCATATTGTGATCATTATCTTCTTACGTTTAAGTGCATTCATATTATACAAATAATAACCTGAAGTAAAATGCAAGAACTCATGCATGCTGAATTATTGCTTGTCAATGGCTGATTGATAGTCATGGTCTTGAAGAATCTAAAATTCATTTTTTGATTGATTGCAAGTCAGCCCTTTGTTTTTTGCATTATGAATTTACTGAATTAACTTCAGTTTCTTGCAAAAAATCTGGTGCGCACTGTGTGGTTTCTGTTCATATTGGTGTTTTTATCTGCAGTCTTATGCTTAATTTATGGCAGTTGCATTTCAAAGGTTGCAATTGATTGAGATTGGAAAATAAAAGATGTGCTGATTTGATAGGTGTTCCAATTCATTATTGTCTATCAAGTGAACACTTCATCTGCTATTCGTTTGCAATATAGGTGCTAATCTATTTTCATGTTTGCCAGGAATAAAGTGGACACAAATGAAACTTCCTATATGACAAAATCTGGTATGTAAAAAGTTATTTTACTGAAGAACAATTTGTTCGTGATTATTTTGACATTGTTGACATGTCTGTTTAATGTAGATTTCTAGTTATAACAGAAATAATCCGTAGTTGTTTCTCACAATTTGTCATTTTTAACATATTATTGTAACAGTGTAAATGACTTGTCATGTCAAACTTAACTGCAATAGAAAGCCATTTACCAAATTGATCAATTGATGCAAACTGTCTATTTTGTATCACAGTTCATGTCCGCACAGCCTTAGGGTTGACATTAACTTACAATTTGTAAGTTACAAATACCTGCTACTTTGATGGGCATGGGCATCAATCAAATCTAGTTAGGTTTTGTTTAAAGTGATCCATGTGTTCTCCATGTGCAACAGTAATTAGAGATAGACCGATCTAATTGGCCGATATTTGGGTTTCACCAATATATTGGTATTGGCCAAAACAACCGATTGAAAATCAGCCTCAGTGGGTGTAGACAAAACGCTGCTATATTCCTCACACATGCAGACAACTTGCACAAGAAAGCGCAACGAACCAAGTCAAGACAGTTATCTTGCAGCAACGCTAGCAGGTGCATTTTCATGATCAAGCAGACAAGAACCATGGAGCATGCATTGGCTGTCGCAGCTAAAACTAAAGCATCATCATTAATCAGATTAATTAAAAATCATAGGAAAATGTTGAAATTACTGCAATTTGAAAAATTTTAGCTCATAAATCCTGAGTTCTGAAATTTTTGAAAAAAGGTAAAGCATAGAATACATTATATTGTGATAATGAAGCAGAAAATAAGATTAAAAAATTTTGGAAATATCGGCTATCAGTCCATGAATGGCCAATATATCAGTATCAGCCCCACAAAAGCCATATCAGTCGATCTCTAACAGTAATATTGCTCAAAAGAAAAAAAACTCAGTGACTGATTAGTATTTTATAAATAAAATTTTGACATTAGGCATCAGTTTAAAAAATACACCTTTACTGGTACTCTGTCCTTGAAAAAGCTTCAAAGCTATTTGTTGCATTGTTTTAATGGTCCTATCTTGTCATTAAGTGAAAAAATTTTGACCAGTTTAGTGGTTATGTAGTTACTGCAGTCTTCTATTACTGTGAAATTGAACTGGTTTCACTGAAACTACAATATGACACAGTGGCTTGTAAAAATATTGAACTTCAAGTGTTAATTTGGCTGCAATATTCCTGACGCCTGCACAAACCATGAAATCCTGCCCTTGTAATAGGTGGATGATTTTATGGAACTTGTCCTGTGCAACTGCATAATTGTGTTGGTTGTATGCTGTTTGTTTTTATTTGGCGACAAGTTCAAAAGAAACCTTGAACAAACCCTTCAAGGTTTAATGGAAGAAGTTAAGAAGTTTTGATAAGGCATTTTTGAAAGCTCCATGCTTGAGTGATGTTGTCCCATCTAAGTTAACATGCCATTGAGTATGAATAATTGCTTTTGTGAAATTAAATTTAGATTGTAATGTTTTTCTTTCCTGGTTATCACAGCTTCTACAGAAACAAGTGGTCTTTTGTGGCTAAATAAAACATTGAACTGGCTGCCACAGACATGGAATAGTCATTTTCCTGCAGTCGTTGACTCCTGGATTCAAGATTTGAATATATCTTTAGCAAAACAGAAGGTAGGAAAGATTTTTAATCAACAAACTGTGTATTACTCTGCTAAGCTCTTCATTTTATAAAACTTGCAATGAATGCCTGTGCTGCACGTCATCACAAGTTTGTTCAAAAGCGGTGGAAACTTCCTTTTAATAAAAAAGGCTACTGATTTTCTATCGGTTGTATTTTGCTCCAAGTTTACAAACGTAATCTGTGATTTTCTGCCTACTTCAAACTTTCTCTTTGCTCATCAACAAAAGTGTCTTGTCATGATTTGTTTCAGATCAAAAGTGGAATTTTGATATTTGGTTTGAGAGAAGGCAGCAGCCCTCCACTTGTTAAGTCCATTCGAGATTTGTCTTGCGATGAAAAATCATTGGTTGGTGTTTTTGTACGCTTCAGTACTGTTGTCAGGTTTTGCTATTAGCTGTATTTTGGCTATTTTACTGTGGAAAAAACCTCCATTAACTATGGATAATGTCTCCCCTAGAGTAGTGGACGTGCAAAAGGCTACCTTGCATTTACAAATGCTTCCTCGATTATCCGGTTTAGTTGGGACAAATTTTTAGAAATCAGAACAGATAAGCAAAAGGCAGATAATTGAATTCTTACACTTGAAGTCAAAGAAACAGTAGCAAACATAAACATGACTCATTTATGGTAGCAGTAGTAGGCTAATAAGCGCAAAACCTTTACAAAATAATAAACCAAAGGCCAAAGTTGTTCACAAATATGCAGTAGACCATAAAGCCTGGTTTACAATAGAGCTGTGCGAGGCTTTCGAAGTTCGTTAGTTTTATTGTTGCCCCATAAAGCTGCTTCTTCGGACGATGAGATAATCGAGGACACTTTGTTTTTGCAAGAGTTCTGACTATGATGAAGTATGTCTTGTAACTCGTTTCTGAGTGCCTTTCAATTAGTAACGATCGTTTGTCCGAAATAGCTTTAAAACTTTCTGTCATCTTTCGCTTGATAAAAATTATTATAGTCTGGTTCCTGAGTGCCCTGTAACTTGGTGCTGAGTGCCTTGTAGCTCGCTGAGTATAGCTCATATGTTTAACAACTTGGCTTAGAGCTAATTTGGTCAATTTAACTTGGAATTAATTTGGTTTCTGGGAAGTTGATTCCCAGAATTGGTTGCGATAACCAATGTGCGCGTTGCGACAACTTGTCTTGGGCAAAAGCTTTCGCCTCGACTCTTTCCATTAGGGGGCACTGCGTAGACTTCTGGCTTGTCTGGATTCATGCAGATTACGTTATTCCATGCCAGGTGATCCAGAGCTATATATCTGACCGTGAGCAAAATCCATGAAATTTCATAAGCAAAAGATCTCATCATTCTGGTTTCAAAAGATTTTGAAGTTTTTAATCGGACCAGTATTCGCAAAGTTATGGCTGGTTGAAATTTGCAGCGTTCCTATTTAGTTTTTGCGTATATTTTTTGTGAATTCAGTGCTCTGACATAAAAACCCTTGTATCTTTTTTTTATCTGTGACTATTTTTAGCTGGAAACTTGTGAGAATGTGTCAGAAGGTATGTTTATTAAAAATCAATCATTGGCACTTTCCTTATGACCTTTGAACTTATGTATATCAAGGTCAAGTTAGACATAGTTTTTGTGTGCGCTCATGCATGACCATATTTCAATTGCTTGTAACTCAAGAAGGTCAACTGGTATGAAGTTGATTCTTGTTTTATTTGAAAGCTATAGAGTAGAAGATTTTTTTGGTTTCAGGAAACCTTTGCTTATTTACTTATTCGATATGCTTTCCATCAGTTATGTAACTAAGGAGATTTTGACTCATAATATATGCACTAGAGCAGTGGTTCCCAAACTTTTTCGAGCTGTTACCCAAATCTGGGTAACGATTAAGTCTTATTACCCACAATGTTTCGCGGTTATCGCTCATAATATCGAACAAAATTGTGATTTTGGTTCCGCATTACCTCCCGAAGAATCGGATATTACCCCTGGGGATATTTTGCCCCAGTTTGGGAACCACTTCACTAAAGCAAGCTGCAACAATAATTTCTACTCTCAACTTTTATTCATTTGGCTGACATGATACATGTTTCTGATGGTATGTTGAAGATAAAACAGTTTTCAGAAGTTTGAGCATAGTAATTCCATGTATAATAGGGATAAAAATTGTTTTTTAAGCTTTGCTTAATTAATTTTTTATTTTGTCTAAGGTGGTGTCCTATCTATCAGTATTTCCCCAAAATGCAAAAATAAAATGTTATACAAAATCATAACTGCCAAATGGCAACAAACAAGATCATGCCTTTGAAAAATTAAGAGATTAACCAGGGAAAGATTTAACAAGAGTACTTGTGTGGTCAATCTGCAACATCAAATTTCAAAATATTGTGTTGGTTTTTCAAGTAAAACTATTTGCAACTCTTGCAAGAGGCAATGCAGCTTCATTTTATGTTAACCTGGAACAAGCATGCTTCAATACGATTTATGCATCCGGCCACAAAAAGATGATTTTTGCTGGTTACTAAGGGAGCTACCTCAATTGCACCATTGAAAACCATGGCCAAAATCAGTCCGTGGCTACTACTATGTCTCTTCAAGATCAATAACAAAGTAATGAAGAGAAGTGAGGAAATTAGGTCTGTTAATGCTGTTACTGTCTATGGACACAAAATAAATAGTTTACTGCTCATTTACTTTGTTTATATACTACATGAGGTTGATGTTTGGAAGAATTTCATTGCTGTTGAATTGCTTGTATCGTGCGTGTCGAGCATAAAGGCAACCATGAGAAATTGTCGGACCATGAAAAGATAAGCAACTTTGTAAGTCAATAAATTTAGCAACTGTTTTGATTCGATAACTTTGTTGGATTATTTGCAGTGATGAAGTCTTGAGACCATTTTTGCGAGTCTCGGTCTCGGTCTTGAAGGTTTCAGGTCTCATCTTGCTCTCAAAGGTTACAGGTCTCGGTCACAAGCCTGTTGTCTTGAAACTGTCAATATTGCAAGGATATGACTGTATAAAATTTCTGTAATTCAACGAGTTTTTTCTCTGTTGTATTAGTAAGTAAGAAACAACCAACCAAAACAGATGGGAAAAATGCCAGAAATAAAAAAAATTCAACTTTAAAGTGGTAATGATAATTTTTTGAAAAAATTCGCCAAAATGCACAAATTTTGAAATCTTGAGTTTTGGTCTCGCAGTTTTAACAAGGTCTCGGTATCAAAGGTTAGTCTTGACTACATAACTGATTATGTGACAAAACAAAAATAATGCCATCTGAAGTATGTATCAGACAATGTATGGGTGCATTTGAAGCAAAAACAACTGTCAATGTGTATGGAAATAAAACTTATGTTTGTATCAATTCAAGTAAGTTCTCTGGATCATGCAACTCTAGTTTTTAAGTTGAATGGAATTATAAAGAAAATCAACCAAACAAAAAGATTATAATCAGTAGTTACAAATGAGAAAAAAGAAGAAGTTACTACTAAGTATATTGTAAATCAGATTACATGTTAGAATTCATAATGAAAATTTTCCTGATCATGAAAATAATATATGCAAATTTATGTTATATTTGTTTAAATTTAAAAAATCAAAAAATTAAGCAATATTCAAAATTAACCCTTTTTTCTATTTTTTTGCATTTTTCAACATGTTTTTAATCTTAAAAATTTTTGTTGAGGGTATTGAGCATACTTACGAACTGTATTGTTAAACATTCATTTAAAAAAATTTTTTAATTAAACAAATAAATAAAATAAAATTAGATTTAATTAAAAAAATTACATTTAGGTAAAAAAATTGAGTTTTTTAAATTTCATGATAATATTTTTAAAAAATATTTTTGATTAACAAAATTTTTTAATGGATATATACTATTATACAAACATTTTGCCTGAAGATAAAAAATAAGCATGGGTGACCAAGATACAGTAATATCACCATAACACCAGCCCGTACATAAAAAACTTGAACTCAATTGAAGTTGCACTGTCTGAGTTATAGGTATTTAAAATATCGTCATGCTTAAACGCACATGAAAAACATGTTGCCTTATAACAACGATTAACCAGGGTTCAAAGGTCACCAGTGAAGAACTTTCTGTGTTGTTTTGTTCAGCATGGAGCTGAACTTTACTGCAAAATTTTGAATGAATTGAAGTACCAACAGCAAAACTCCAAGAATTTTTCGGTCCAATCCTCTTGTAAAATATCAAAATTTCAAATGCTCATAATTTTGGAAATACAGGTCTGCTTTCAAAAATTCCAACTTTGTTGAGCTCAGAAGCCTGAGATCTTTCCCCTTATAAAATTTCGTGAAATTCGGTGAGGGTCAGATGAAAAATCCCCATTTTGCTGGATCACCTGACATGGAATGATCCGTGAAGAATAAGTGTATTGCAAGAATTTTACGCTTCTGTTGATAAACTCAAACATCATCAAACGTAGTTGTTTATTTTTGAAATTCATTAAAAATATTATCAGGGAGCAAACGTTTTGCTGGAAACAAACGACTTCGGTTTTTTCGTCACAATCGAAGAAAGAGAGGGTTCAGAGATTCTCGCTTCTTCCAATTATTCCGCTGTGTTGTCGCATTTTCATTGCTGGGTAAGGTCTGGCTTTCAAGCATTTCTCGTAAGCAACTTTGTTGATGTTTTTGTAACAAAATCATGAAATTTGCATGTCATATTTTCTGTTGTCTTTATTTGCGACCGTGTCACGCATTTACGTCAAGACCTTGTGATACACATTTACGTCAAAAGCTCGCGATACGCATTTACGTCAACCTCGCGTTAGGCATTTACGTGATGAGTGCAAGTTCGCCGCACTGTTCAACACGACCATCGTTTTATCGCAATCTTTGATGCGGCGAAAATATCCGTTCCATATCCCTGGCAGACGTGACACTGTAACGTTTGGCTTTTCTCAACAGTTCTCGGCTTCGCTGCGACGCCGCGACAACGATCTGATCCTCCACATTAAGTCGATCGACGAGAAACCGGTGTGCAGGTTTCTTTTGAAGCCGCACACCAAACAGACTCTGATTTCCACCGCTCCTGAGGTGACTTTCTGAATCAATGTGGATGTTTTTTAAACGACTTGTTGTGAAGGAGACTAAGCTTTTGTGTTCAGCTCATAATAAGCTAACTGCCGATTTTGCGCTAACTGCTGATTCAAGGAGCACGTAGGTGTTTTTTTCGCTCATATTGGTAATTCGTCCTGTAATAATATTAAAACTCGCCATAACAGTATTCACTAGCCCACCTTTTCGGACATAATGACGGGATCATCTGAATTTTTGCCGATCATTTCAAAAAAGAAAAAATTCGGCCTATCACCGAAAAAAAACAGCATCGTGATTTGTTTTGACAATAAGTTTACTTTTTACGAATCGGGCGTGCCACATATTGCACGATCCCGTTTTTATCGCTATTCGTGCTGCTGGCGTCTCTCGTCGTTTCTGCTCCAAGCGTTGCGCTTTACCGGACTCGGTACTTGGTTTGAGACAGAACACGCCTGTAGCACACTGCGTGTCGGCAGAACACGCCTGTAGCACACTGCGTGTCGGCGCGTCAGGCCGGGCACTGCCGGTGACCAGCCGATGATGATGACGTGCTGCTGCGATGACGTGCCGTTGTTGCTGCCCAGACCGTTGGCGAAGCGCTGAAGTCTGCCGTGCTTGGAACCAGCTTCGCTGTGAACGTCTCCACCTGGGCACCTTTCACGTCCTCGTCTCGCCATGGCGCGAAGTACGATGATTCCACCTCGGAGGAGGAGGACGAGGATGAGAGTTGTTATGGCGACAGCGGAGACGAAGACAACTACGCCGATGTCAAAGGTCAGCTATTGCCCCGACTTTTCGTTCGTAGACCCTTTGTTCTTGCGGAGCTCTCGATCTCATTGTTGCTTGGACAAAGCAAAGTTCGTGTCATAGGGTCGTGCGGAACGTTGTATTGCATTCTGCTTCGGTGTTGAAGTTGCGCGAAGTTATGTAACGAGGCAGCTGGGTTTTTTCTTTGTCGATGAGACACTGCGGTCGTTTGTTCTGTGAATAACTTTAAAACTTTCTGTCATCTTTCGTTGGATAAAAATTATTCACGCACATGGCGATCTAACCTTTGAGGCCCGGCGATAAGCGCTGCCCTAAATGCAAAGCAACCAACAACATTACGTTTTGCTTTAAAGATGTGCCCGTCGTTTCTAACTTTAGGCAAATTGCTTTTTCTACTCGTCAGGATTTTTGTAAGTGCTCTGTTAAAAGTACACCCCGCCGCAAATAAGGCCGCGAAGTGCTCAGGACTATTTGCGGGGTTGAAGGTCGTGACCTTGCCTTGCCCCGAAACTGTGACGGTGTCTTTGCCGGAAATACGTCAGGAACTGCCGGCATAGGGCTGTAAAAATTGCTAGTCTATCTTAGGTAAATAAAGCTTCCGTGCATTTTCTAAGTGTCTTGTCGCTTTTATTGAATGCTCTATTATAAACGGTGAAATTAGTGTTGAAAGAAAATCGTTCTGTGCTAAACTTACGAAAGACGCGATGATTGCCGTTGAACCGCGCGTATAAGTCAAGTTGATTCAATAAAACCGAAACTCACCGAGCACACCTGCGATCGCCCTCGAACGAACACTTGGAAAAAAATTGACGCTTCGCTTTCTCAAAGCTCATCCGTCGGTGAGAGCTTTGAACTTGTACAGTTACCGTTATCCTTGTGCCAGAACCCGGCTCAACACCTCACCTGAACCAACGTCGGAGCTTGAGTGATGGGGAGGTGATAAGCGCTGCTGTTCTCTCACGCGTGACCGGCGAAACAAGTTCCGTCAGCGGTGGGTGCATTGGCGACGTCTGCGCAACGAAGCTTGTGATGCTTTCGGCCAATCAGAGAAGTGCTTACTATAAGTGTTTCCGCAAATGAACGGGACATAGTGTGCTGATGGTGCAAGGAAAATCTTTCACTTTTTCGTTCGATTTCTTCTGTTTTTTCCTTTGTTTTTTTGCAAAATTTCTATTGTTTTGTTCCGTTTTTTTTCTTTTTGCAAACTTTCGCCTTTTTTTATCCGTTCTGAAACCACCGATGACCATCAAAAGATACATCTTTGTCAAATCGAAACTTTTCTGAACTTGCGTTAAACGCGAATTTGATTTTTTGCTGACAATGTGTTCCGCAGTTCCCGCAAGTCGATCTTCGACTCCGGTTCCGGTCGAAAACCGCTTGAAAGACGCAACTTGCGACCTGTCTCGGCCTATGAGCGACAGCCTCGGTTCGCTTAGCAACATAACGCGGTCGCCTTCGGGTCGCGGCCCGGCCAAGCCCATCCGGGTGCGCGAGAAGCGTCTCATTGTTAAAGGTGAGAGATGAAACGATCGCGCCGGCGGTTCTTAGCTGCGATTAGATGTTTATTTTTTGCGGTTTCATTATGCCATTCGAATCGCTGGAGACACTGCGCTTTTTTGCGATCCTCATCTTCCGGACAACGGTTCCATTGTCAGGACGCAGGTTAAGAATCGTTCGATTTCAGAAAGCTTTCGACTCTAAAAAGCGTTTTCGACAGAATTTAATCTTGCGCTGTGTTGCGGGACGTTCCGGCGAGCCAGCGGCTTTGACTTCCACTTAACAATGTGACAGTTCAACAAAGGCCAAGCAAGGTTGTCCTCAACTTCGCAACCTCGCGGAGCCGCAAGCGAGGCGAGCTGTGAGGAGACGCCGGCCACGTCTTTCAACCGGCATTATGTTATTGTCTGAGCTCTTGCAACGCGCTTGAAAAGAATTTATCTGGGGTCACGTAGTAGCCTGTATGCTTAAAGTGGGTTTTGTTGTCACAGACTGTTGAATTTTGGCCACGTGTCGGGCTACGGGCAAAGGCCAAATGCCAACTGTGATGTGAACGACGCCACGACGTTCCTTTGGTGTAAAACAGGGGTTCCCAACCTTTCTCTGACCATGCACCCCTGAACTTTTTTACGACAAAAAGGCTGAGTAAAGTTAGAAGTTAGAAACATCCCCTGATTTTTAACAGAAATTTTAGATTTTTAGAACTATAAAAGTAGATTGTTTTTATGTCTCAAAATTAAGTTGTTGCGGCTTTATATCAAATGCACCCCTTTAGAGAGGCAAATGTACCCCTAGGGGTTCATGTACCCCAGGTTGGGAACCCCTGGAGTAAAAGGTGGTCAAATCTAAAAGCGAAAATATTAGTGATCCGATGGTACAGTTGGTTGAGCACGCGCCACCTAAGCTGGTAGGCTGTTGGTTCGATTCCCAGCCGGGTCATACTGACGACTCGAAAAACGATGCTTGCGGCCTGTCTGGTCTCGTGCTCGGCGTTGATGAGTGGGTGCAAGGGAACGGTTCACGCGCGTTTCTGCCATTAACTCGCCACTGCGCAAGCAAACGGAAATGAATGGGCTGTTTCACCCTTTTACAGTATCCAGCTGAATCATGTGACTACGCATGCTTCGCGCCACTACGTCACTACCGAAACAGCCTTTCGCGTTTTTCATTTTTTGTCACGGCGCTTTTCTCCTGAGTGACCAATAAGAACCTGCGCCAAGAGCACTGCAGTCCAATTTGCAATGCACTAATGATGATGATAACAGGAGTTATCGAAACGATTGCAATGTGCCATTGATATCGTTTTCATTGGCCGTGATTTTCATCATAAGGCGAATCAGCACTTCCGCTTTTCGCGTACCGAGTATGAGCGAAACTGAGCTATGACTGCTTCACACTGGCTACCTGCTGAATTGGCAGGTCGAACGCCGCCAAACAGGGATGAATGGACGTTTCCTCGGCTCGTTTGCGAGCAAACGTGTCGCCAAACTCGCATCCGTTTCATTGTATTGCTGAAAAGCATCAGTCCTAATAGGTGTGTATGACGTAGCAGTGCCTGCTGGTTCCCGCGCGCATGTTCTGACCTTGTTTCGCTTCGTCGCACATTTGCACCGAGCAGTGCGACTGTTCGAAACAACGGCTGCTGCAAAGGTGTCAGCTTCACCGCGCGTATACTCGCAAGGCTGGAAATTAACTATAGAGCAGCGCACTGCGTTGTTTCGCCCGACTCGGCGGTCTCTTTTGCGGTGCTTCGATGCAACGCAGGAATAATTTTTTTGTTATTTTTTTTCTAGTACTTTGCCTGACTTCATCTGTCATCAAAGTCGGCAGCGAAGTCTGCCGCTTGCAGCTGAACTATCCGCACCAGGAGAAAGTCAGTCGCTTTTTTTTTATTCTTTGTTAATTACCGTCCTGATTTCCAACAGATAATAAGCATTAGATGCTGTGCTGTTGGCTCAGACGCAAAATCTTAATTGTTTTTGATGTGATTTCAGTGTAAAATTATTTCGTAACCTTCGCGGAAAAGTGATTTTTATCGTTCACCTTTACCGAACCGTATAAGACAGGGAAAGAAGTGGTAGGTTGCCATCGCGTGTGCAAATAAACTATTCTTTATTATATGCAGTCAAAGCACTGTACGTTGAGGAATGCAGTCATTTCTCTGTCGGTACCGAAAAGAAATAGATTCCTTTATAAAATCCTACGCCCGGATGCTGCCGTTCGATAGAATCACTCATGTTAGTTTTATTGGTTTGCGGCCATTTTATTTTCCGCACTGAAAACTTTTGGCTGCTCAAAGGACGTGGACTAGTAGCAACCAAATGTCTCAAACCATACAGAGTTGCTTTTTTCTGCTTAGCGCTCTATGCTCTAGATACCAATACGCAACGTGAGAAAAACATTTTCTGACGAAGGCTTGACAACGCTGTATGTGAATGCCAATTTTAAATAAATAAAATGTTTGAGCTGTTTTAATGAACTTTGGCACTTTTTTCACGCAAACTCGCTGCCCCGGTTACATGCGAACACATGCTACCTAAGCAACTTACACAGCGTCGACAGTTATTGATTGAAAAGCCAAACCTGCCTGTGGAACAATTCACAGCTGTCGAGGGGGAAACACCCGAACCGACAACTGAAGTTAGGCCTTGGTAAAAGCAATGACGAAGCAAAAAAACGTTAAAGCAGTCCGTGACAAACTAGCTTTTACGTCACCACTACCACCTCCAATCCACGTGCTAATGCATTTTTCGCATGTTGGTTGCCAGGAAACGACGATGGCCGCGTCGCATTCGAATCCGGTGACATTTGATTTGAGTTCGCGGTCGTCACAGCTGAGCGTCGCCGTACAATCCGTCCGGCCGAGCGGAAAGCATCAAGGTCTGTTTGCTGACGTGGCTCATCGCAGGTTTACCAGCTTTCTGCAAACGATACTTTACCCGAAGTGCTGCTGTTTGATTGTTTTGACATTTGCAACGTAGAGGCGAGCCTTGTGCAGCAAGCGAGTTTTAATTTCGGTGGAAATTCATATTTTTTTTTCAGAATAAGAGAAATCGAAGAATATTCAATCACGGCTGCTAAAAAAATACCGAAATGGCGTATTATTTTCATGGGCGTCGGAAGGATTTTTTCCAGGGGGGGGGGCATTAGCGGATTTTTCCACAGGTAACCATAAAAATTTTTGCAGGTGGGGGCCGAAAGTGATGAAATTTCATTTTTCCTTCTGGAAACTAAGAAAACGACCCTTTTTACTAAAAATGTAGCAGAAAAATGTCGAATTTCAAAATCCAGGGATCCCCTTGGCCACCCCTGCTGCCCTCCCGACGCCCATGCCCTGTTTAAGCTGCAGACCAGACTTTCATGCTTGTTTGCTTTGCGGGCTGGAAAGCGACGCAAGCGCTTTTTCCTCAAGGCAAGCACGTGCTCGTGTTTGTTTAGTATGCTGGCCAAGCCTTGACGAATTTTTAAAAAAGTCTTTCTGTGACTGGGCGACTACAGCATAATTATTATTGCCAACGGGTTAGCTCGGAAGTTGGAACAACAGACAAAGAGCTGACGAAACGCGGGGCAAACGAACATTGTGTGTCTTTTACAATCGAGGCTTCGCTACAAAATGATGTCAGTGTCGAACTCGGAGCCGGAGCTTTTCTCGCTACACACCAACAGTTCGTTATGCGGGCACTCCAGCACGGAGTGGTGTTAATACATTTTGGCTCGGGGCCGTTTGCTGTTGGTGCCAATTCGCTGCCTCGCCGTGCGGCGTTTGATTTTCGAAACAAACTTAAACAAAGCTTAACGATGAAGTGGAGTGGAAAACGGTGCGCTTGCTGAAAGTAGGTGAAGCGTGACGATGACGTGTACCGCGACCGCCCTTCGTCTGCTGTTTATGTTTTTGCGGGCGCCGTCGTCGTGGTCATCACGTATTTCCGGCAAAAACACACCCCGCGTTTCCGCTTTCGACGCCGAATGGTTGTTTCGCGACCTTTGTGACACGCACGCGGCCCAGCTTCGCCATTCCGAACGCTTTTCCCGCTTTGAAACGTCTCGCGCGCTTCGCAGAAAGCCCGCCCTCCTCCGTGACACGTGTTTCGATTGTTCGCTTTCCGGTTTTCGCCGCGGTCCGGAAGCGTGCCGCTTGTTCGCCGTACCCGCGAACTCACGAGTGCAAACCTGTTTTTTGCTCAAATCCTGCTTTTTTTTTCTCCAGATCCTGTCGCTTCTCGCGGTTCCGTCCCGGTCGATTCGATAGCCATGCACAGGCCGACTGCGGTCAGCGTCCCCCTCGCTGTGGGGGAGAAGGCGGACGGCTCCGTGCTCCTGGAAGTAAGCAGTCTCGCTTCGTGTTTTGTTCTTGCCTTGCTGTCCCGTGGACTTTAGCGGAGGCCGCGATTTCGATTTTGAGTGACGTGGGCGGCAACGCTTACGTCACAACCGTTGGCATGTGAGGTTCGATGAAATTGACAAAACTGTTTGAAAACTGCAAAAACGATCGAAATGCTATTTTTTTTGCCAGTTTACAGTCTCCACTCAAGAGTAACACTCAGAGAATCAGATCTTGATCAAAATCACAGCCTTGCTGGCAACGTTCCCTCTTAATACTGCTGCGCGGAAAAACAAGCGGGCGCGCTGAATCACAATTTTCGTTGCAACTGCGCATTGCTTGCAAGCATTGCTGCAACTGCGCAGAGGGATCTTTGCTTGCTGGTGTATGAAGAGTGTGCAATGGAACTGTATTAATTAACGTGGACTGCTGCAACAGGACCTGTGCTTGAACGCGAGAACCTCGAAGCATCACAACCGAAACAAATAGTCTGTGTCTCATTTGGCAGGCAACAAAGGATGCCACGCAGATCATTGTTGAGATCGCGTCTTTCAAACTGATAATATTAAAAAAAATCGAGCGAAGATTATTTCCTATAAAAGTAGAAAGACGTCTTGGCCCGGGGCGTTGCCTGGCACCATTCAAGTCGTTGTCACGCTCGGCAACCTGCCTAACAACGCAGCAGGCTGAGTTGCCGAACGCAGATTGTGACGTCCCCGCAATGTCGCTTTGTATTCGAACCAGACGCGAAAGTAATCAGGCTTGCCGAAGTTCGACCTTGTAGCGCCTACTGGCGGCGCTAGTGCTGTAGTGGCGAGCGGCAGCAAATCGATATAATCACTTCTGCTTTCGTTTTCTTCCATCGCCAGTTCACTGTTATTGAAAATGCGGGAGTCAACTCGACGCCGGTCAAGCGGAACAGCATCGGTTCGATCGAACAAGCCAGCCAATCACAAGTGAGCGGCGTTATCTTTAGTACATAAGCAACCGTGGGACGAAATGCTGTTAAAAGTCTTTTATTTGTGTTTAGATATATTTATAGTTGTTATTACTTCTTTTTTTGCCGTGTTTAATGAGAACATCTTCGGTATAAGCCTCAATTTTCTATTTGCTTGGTTTTCAAGACAGTGGAGCTCTTTTACCCGCTATTTCGTGAACCACTCCCAGAAATCAAAGATGTTACATGCTTCATATGGTGTACGTTCTCAGCAGCCACCTTGATCCTCGCGATCGTTGAACCTGGTTAGATCTTACGTCGGCCTCTTTATCGCTGAGCTCTGAAATCAGCACCAAACACAAATAGTTAGAGTAATCGACCACGTTCGAGGATCTTTCTTCCGAGATGTCCTCAGTGATATGTGTGCAAACTTCGAAACGTGGGCCATAACTTTTTGCGGGCCCTAGTTTGGCCCACGGCCTCTGTGTTGCGTCCGCGCGATTGCTGTGTCTTGAAACCGTTTCAGTCATTTTTCTCGTTGCGCAGCAACAGCAGCAGCAGTCTCCACTTCGGGGAAACACCGCCACCAGGTTCGTACTTTATTTCGTAATGTCTTCCGGCTGTTTTTCGTTGTTCTTTTTGTAAAACTCGTCTCCTCCCGCGCCTCATGGACAGCAGCGCCGATAAGGGTTAGCATATTTTCATCACCTGACAGGAGTCTTTAGCACGGCGTCCCAGTCAGCACACTGCCGTAGTTCCTTTAATACAGCCCGTCACATAATGTGGTAACAAGCCACTCATCATGCTGAAAAAACGCAGCTTTCATTAAAAAAATCTGCCGCAGGACAAACGAAGGACATTTTGGCATTTTTAGCATCCTCGAAGGACATGTCCTGCAAAAGGAGGTCGTACAGTAACCCTGACGACGATTGAACTCGACTAACGCGGTCTCCCAGGTCTATCGATTTTGCTTCGATGACGGCTCTTATCATATTTCAGGGCTCGAGCCGCTCTCCGGCTGTCTAGCATCGATGGGCTTTTTTTGCTGTGAAAAAAGAAACGGATCTGACGTGTTTAGGTATTAGCGCAGGAATTATTGTAGACGGGTTGACTTTTGAACCCCCCCTCCCCCCGGGAATAAACGAATCCCTCCCCGATGGGAATAACTTTTGGTTTCGACCCTAAAATTATCCGCAGACGTTCTTATCACGTCAACTTTCGCCGCTGTTTTTCGTGTGCTAGTACCGTGTCCTTGAATGAGTGCGAACGTTTTTTAATTGCTGTTTTTTTTCTGAAATTTTTTTCTGTTTTTCGACTTGTTTTGTAGCGGTGGCGACGAAAACCCTGGTCAAATGGAAACGAAAGTTACCATGGTAACTTCAAGAAAACTGAAAAGGTTTCGCGCTTTTCTTGCTTTGTTTTTGAATAATAACAAGCTTGACAGTTGCTCTGACAGCACCCTTGTGTTGACGTTTCTTCTAATTAACCTGCTACGCGACTTGCCTTGTTTCAATACAAGACAGAAGCTTTTTTTCAAGGCATGGGCGGGCACGCCTCCTTGTGAACCCGTCCATCCCGACACTTCACTATATTTTTTGTGTTTGTTTCTTTTTCATTCCACCACCACCACGTCACGAGTCCGCGTTTACTCGTCGTTTTCGTACCCCCCTCATCACCCCTTGTTTTACCCTTGCAGCCTCCCGTCGTTTGTAAGATAATGTTTTTTTCGAAATTTGACATCTTCCGGCTGCGTGACGTCAGAAAAGCTCTGACCTTTTCGTGCCATCGATTCATTTTCTCGTAACAGACGAAGAGGGCCCGGACCCGGACCGATAATAATCTAATATTCGCGATTCCTTTCTGCCGAAAACACTCCTCTCGAAAGCGATCGATTCAAATAGAATGCATGCCGCGCAGTGTCTTTGGGGCCGATGGTTTGATATTCGCGTTTTCTCTCAGCTTCAAACAATCGACCGCGTTGTTCAAAGATGCCGTATCCATGGCGACGGTTTTCTGGTTCGTTGCGGTTTTCTGGTTCGTTAAGAAAAACGTTTGCAAAAACATCAAAACGCTATTTCCACTGGCGCAGTGTGGATTAAAATCTTGCGTCCGTGTTTTAGACATCATGGCTGTGTTAGAATCGCGCCCTTCCCGGTGTTTGTTACCGTAGCAACGTCTCTGCATTTGCAGTTCGCCAACGCGCAGCACGAAAGACGTTCCGCCGCCAACGGAGAGTGACAGCGGAGAAAGATCTTTGGGTGAGTTGGCGACGAATCTGGCGGGTGGGGTGGGAGTACTTTGAACCTGAAGGGGTCGTGCCCTGTGAACCTTGTGCTCCAGTTCGCCTTGGCGACGAAAAAGTGAACCTGGCGCCGCTTTCGAAACACGCGTCGTTCAACGTGCTGTGTTGTCATGGTTACCATGCCACGTCATCAGAACTTGGGTTTCGAACTCGATCGCTACCCGTATTGCACCGGTGTCTCCGAGTATCTTCATGTCGATCTTGGAGAGGCTTCTTGTGGCACTAGCCTGGCCAGAAATGTGACCTGGATCAAAAATATCTGCATGATACGTTTGTATTGTCGTTACGCTTGCTTTGACTATGTAGACGTATGATTTCGGAAACACTAAGGCGATATTTAAAGGATTCTGATAAACTCTGAAGTATTTGCAACCATTGGCAGTTTGGCACTTAAAAAAAACAGAATGCTTTTAACCTTTGACCTGAGCCAGAGACTCTGACTTCTCCGGAACCAGGCGCGGCATGTTTTTCTGCACGTTGCAGTGACCCCGTTTGACTTTGGAAAGTAAATAATGACTATTTAAATTAATGGTTATCATTAGAGATCGACCGATATGGCTATTTTGAGGCCGATACCGATATATCGGGCGATACCGATATTTCCAAAATTTTTAAATCTTGTTTTTTGCTTCATTATCAAAAATATGATGTATTTTATGGCTTACCTTTTTTTCAAAACCTTAAAAATCAGGATTTATAAGCTAGAATTTTTGAAATTGCAGCAATTTCAATACTTGATTAGCCTAACTTGTTAGCATA
>JGI24159J19872_10001386_pt1 | contig 26460 bp, 24 predicted proteins | sample Ectturendosymbi4_FD_19872 | JGI IMG/M metagenome (IMG submission 19872)
TGGCCCTCCTGGTCCTGTTGGTCCTGCGGGACCTGAGGCGAAATTAAACTGGAATGCTATTGACCAACGAATTGACAATCGAATACGTGCTTCGTTTAATTTCCAACTGCGCCGTTGCAGTGGAGTCACTTATCACGGGTATTGTTATAAACTGGTTTTGAAAGCTCTGAAAACTAGCGAAAACACCGGAAAGCAATGGTGTGCAGACCAATGTGCGTATCGTGGCGGAGAACTCATAGACATCGAAAACGAAGAACTTTACAACCTACTTTACGTTTATATTCAAGAGGTGTGGGTTGGTTTTTATGATCTACCGACGCGGCCCTATGTTGAGGTCTGGCTTGCTTCAACATATCGAGATGGATCATTTCGAAATTCAAGCGGACACGAAGCATTTACAAAATGGTATCCTGGATATCCAGACAGAGATCCATCAGACGTGTTGTGGCTAATCGGCGTGAGGGCAGGCACGACCGCTGTCGGTATGTGGACGACAACGTCGAACTTCAAATACGGAGCTCCGCTTTGTCGCTTTACTTTGGATTAAATCGAAATCGGTAAGTACTGTGACTTGGACATAAAATCTCCTTGTCGCACATTTCTGAAATCCCGTAATTGAAAGGGAAGCATTAATTGAGATTCAGTGATGTGGTCTGAAATATGGTGAATATATTTTTTAATTCTATGTTATTTACTGCTTGCTTTGAGTATCTCTTTTTTATATTTTACTTGTAAAAATTGTTGTTCATTGTTCATCAATTTCTCTTGCAACAGTTGCCAATGTGTTCAAAATATGCATTTTGCTGGAAGAATACTTGATAAAGGTTTTGCACTGCGTAATTCAAGAAAGTCAAGTAACTGCTTTTTGATAGGAATCTTATAAAACCGTTCACACTGGTGCAAATAATTAATATAGATACTTTCTACTTTGCAAAATTTAAACTTTCTCATGGAAACTACAAAATTCATCTTACAATGTTGCTGTTTCATATAACTCATTTGCTGATTCTGCTGTTACTGTGCTGATAAGACCATGACAGGGTGCTTTGATCCAGGCCTTACACACGAAAACCGTAACTTCTGTCTTGGAAAAAACTCTAAAGACACAGATACTCCGAGAAACAAAAATCTGTTTTGATGCGTTGCAAAAATTAGTAGTAGAGATTATCATCTAGGGAAGCATTCACAAATTTAAACAAAAACAGAGTTGGTGGGATTTGACTTAGACTTGTATGGATTACGGTGCACGAAACTCAACACCTAGGATATGAAAAAACTCGTCAATATTCTAGACAACTAACAAAGCTGACAAGTCATGTTTATCTTGTGGTTGTTTATAGAAATATTTATTACTAATCAAGTTATGTTATTCCGAGCTGAAATCGGATATTTACGTGATCCTGCTTCAGCAGCCTAGTCTTTGTTATTCCGTATTGATAAGATATGAAACCTCTTTAATTCTAATTGTTAGGGAGCAAACGCATTGTTGTATGTCGTGAACAGTATTTCGTTTATACTCCTGGGCATCATTAAGTTGCAGTATTTTGGCTGTATCTTTAACCGTTGATGTTTTGCGTGTGTTTTGGTTTTGAATGTAAGTATCCAGAAAACATTTGTCGACTTTCCTAATATGCAATTTAAGTTTTTTTGTTTTTGTTTCAAATTCTTCCAACATTTCTCTTTGTTGTTGAGATTTTCAATTTTCAGTAATCAAACCTTCATTTGATTTTCCCAATCCCACAACCTGTTTTCCAAACTATAAATACTGCTCTTTGTCAAAATGACTGAGGAAATACTATGTGAATTGCACACGTTTGAGAAACTTTCATGAAATGGTCACCAATTTTTTAACGTAGACAAATAGTTTGCGGAAAGAAAATACGCTTGAACAGGAACTGAACGAAAACCATGTGTCATCAAACACTTACAGACACAATTGTAAAAATATTTAAACGTTTCCTTGAAAAGCCACTAATTTAGCGACATTAAATGGAAGCTTCAGTACTGTACGTGATTAAATGCCCTTTGAAGCATTCTTTTTCAAAAAATATACGAAGTTAGAATTGTCGTGAATGGGTGCTCCACAAATTTTTCGAATACCAATCACCCTAGATGAATGAAGAGAGGAAAACATATCGCAGAAAGAAAACAGCGCCGAAAGAACAAATAATTTTTTTAATGATCGCATGCAATGCGACATATGTATTTGAGAACAATTGGCGGCAGGCCGAAGCCTGATTAATGCTTTTCGTCGGGGCGGTTGAGGTGAACGCTCTTGCCCAAGGAGTGCTACGGCGAGTCACTCAGTGGCTGTGGATCGAACACCCAACCTGGCAATTGTGAGGTGGACACTCTACAACAGAGCTAATCGGAATCCATCTCAGTGGTTTCGAAGCGTTTCAGATTTAACCAAGGTTCATTCGCACATTTTTTTGTAGCATATTCCAAACTTATTGCATAAATTGAGTAATTAACGTTTTTTTGTAAGTTACGTATCCAGGGAAAAGTCATTTATGTGCCACATTTTGCGGATTTCTTGCAATGTTTCTCAGCCGTTGACTTCCTTGAAAGCTTCATCTCAGTCTGGTATGAACGTTAACATATAATTAGTGCCATGAATATTAATCTTCCATTCTGACCTTAGTTTCATGATGCAACTCTACGTTCACACAACAAACGTTGAAATGATTTAAGCAGCAGGTAGATAAAACAAATATAAATATATGCAAAACATGCTACTGCAGTTTTAGTCTCATGCGAATGTTTCAGTTGGTCATAAAACAACTTGTAATCCTTCAACAGCCTCTCTTTATGGTTTAAATTAACGATTGTGATGCAATGCTTGTCAAATTTTTGCAGTGCGTGCTTGTCAGAGAATCTATTTTCTGTAATGTTGTTTTATCTGTGCTTGAGTTTTGATATGTAATAATGCATGGCAATGTTTTGCAGATGGACTGAATTCTTGACGACATTTTGGTTCTTCAGACAATGCCTCGATGTTTCCAGCAGATCACATAACATAAATTGTCCTGTTTCGTTTTTTTCATTCTGGTGCTTTTTCCACTTCTTTGTACAAACGATGACAAATGCAAATGAGAATGTATCGCAAGTAATGCAACACAAACAGAGTGCAGGTTGAAGTTTTTTACCAGCTATAAATGACTAACAACAAAAATATTTTAAATGTGGTTTTGGGTTTGCAAAAAACAGAACAAAATAAAACTTTTACTGATTGTATATCATACACGACGCTTTGAGTATGAAGTCAAAATGCTTTCCAGATGGCGTTTGTTTAGCCNACGTCTTGTGTGGTTTGTAGGTTTGTATGAGTGCAANTGTGTATGGGGGAAACCTTACCGGACAGTTGACTACGCTCATGCAGAAAAAGCTGTTTTATGAAAAGGGTGTTTATTGGGCAATAAGGTAGAGATAACTGAAACGCGTGTAACGTGCAAACAATAACAACATTTTGCATGCTAGGATATTATGGTATGTTTTCTATTTTTGTACACGTCCGCATCTTTTATAAGAAGGAACAACTTTTCTTTCGCAAAAGAAATAGTTATATTTTATAAACGTTTACTTGGAAGCAAAATGCGTAAGTAAGTGTGTTAATTTTATATGTTTAAATGCTTTTTCTGTTCTGAATATATGGCTGCTGGCGCAGCAGTGCAAAGTGAGCTTCCCACCTGAACCTAAATGAATGAACTGTAAACATTGCAATGCTTAATTGCTTCCCGATTGTGAATGCTTAACAAGTAGCGACCGCTCTGACAGCGATCTACGAATTGCTTTACCAAAAGCACGTTCAAACTCTGGTGCTAAAATGATAAAACATAGTGCAATAGAAATCTGGTCAGGAATTCCTTCCGAAATCAAAAATAAAACGTGTTTGACACTTTTTTCGGAGGAGTACAAGAAATATGTATAACTCGGATAATAGAAACATACTCTGTGTTCTTATTGATTGGTGTACATAAACCAAGTGGTTTGATATAATGACTTAACGTTGTTACAGTGGAAACTGTCAAATGATGAAGTATCTCCGTTAAATATTGCATCGTTTGGTTGTTCACAAAAATTGGTCGCATCAAACCAGTGCATGAAGTAGTGCGATGCCTTAGTCTGCAGACACAAAATAGCGAATTTCCGTTCTCATGCATGAATTGGCAGCAAGTTCTTTTCCGCAAAGCATGATTGCGCGACTGGTCCTCAACCTGCTTAAATCTCGTGACACCATTGCGGTGCTGCAGCGGTCTATAGCCTTTAACGCATTTCGTCTCCAGCATACACGAATATATTTGAATGTGTGAAAACAGTAAATGTTTAATTTGTTAACTATAAACCATTTTCTTCTGGTGACTTGGCTTTGCCTGCAATACATTTTACTTTAATTTACCGTATAACCGCATTACCCATATTACATTTTAAACCCAGAGCAAAAGACTTTTGCTAACTATTATGCTCTGTTCCCTTTACACTGAAAGCAGCTTCGTCCTTGGGAGGTCTGCAGCCTAGATGACCCTTGGTCCTTCGCAGCCTCCCACTCCCTCATGCAGTTTATAAATCGATGCACTTGGAAGTCATCACAGTACTACATTATAATAAGAATGATGACGTCATTCATGCGTGTGTCCCAAAAGCTTGTGTTTCATCAAAGTAAATGTATTAGCGCCATCAAGCGTATACTCTCTACTACCGCCGAGTATGTATGCTCGTGTTCCTTCATGTATTGGCGTATTCCATGTTACTGCGATGCATGTTTAAAGTCTAGCGCCTTGCGTGTGGGAGTGAAGACGTTAGACAATACAAATTTCCTTCAACTTTATTGTTGTGAAACATATCTACTCCTCAGCAGGTAATTTGATGTCGGCATTATCCGGTCAGGACAGTGATGATCTTGAAAAGCTGTATTTCACTTTTGCGTTGATGCACGATATGGAACTAATGAGCGAATCTTTGCAACAAAGGTTCATGTGTCTTGAGATTAAATGGTATAAGACAAAGCGAGGGAAAAACTTGGCTGTGGCGTCAGTACATACCAATCAAAGTATTTGTTGGTAATTTTATCACGAAAAGAAATTTATTGCGACGCAGCATGCAAATTCAAAATTATGAATTTTATTGCAAATTGTGCATAAAATTTTTATCAAAATTTGTGCGTATCACTTATAAGCAACAATCATTCCAAACATATACAGTATGAATTCTTGCTTTGAATGGAATTAAAAGTGGTCAACAATTTCAAGGTTAAAATTGCTACTGAACCATGTTACTATTACCATTACACGACAACAGACTCTTTAGCTACTTTGATCATTATAACTGTTGCCAAGAGTTGTCAATGAAGTGAAGAAACAAGTCGAAATTTATTACTTTCCTACATTTCGCCGTGGTGATTTTTACGTCTAGAGCTCAGTCTTAGAGAATGTTGAAAGACAATCCTGGACGGAAAACACAGAAATTGACTGCATGCTGTCACAGCTCCAATATGTCACACAGCAAAAGAGATGTCGGCGTTTCTCTGTGAACAAAGGGTTGGTTCGCCAGGAGAATTTATTCACCATTCTTTATTGGGCAGTATTCACCCAATGACTGAGTAGCTTGGAGTGCAGAGGGAGTTGAAGCAATGAATTACAAGCCCGAAAATACCACCACAAAGTTAACAACTCCCCAGATTTTCAATGATTTCATATTCGCATAAGCGGTTATTGCATAAATGCAGGTTGTCAATAAATTTCATAACATGATTTTTCACAATATTTCAGTGGTCGTATTTGATGCCCCGGTCACAATTGCTCGATGTGAAAGCTGTTTTACAGGTGCAACAATTTGAAACTCTTACGTTTTGTTGACAATGCCATGGAAATAAGTTGATGCTAGGCAAACCGCTGCAGTTTGTGAAACAAGGTTGAGGATAATTTGTGCTGTAACAAGCATTTATTCAGTTAAAATAAACAGCAAACAGGAAGTGCAATACATGCAACTGCAAGTTCGTGAATGTAGCTTAACAAAAACGAAAAGCAAAACATAAACCAACGCAAACTTTAGTGGTTTCCTCAAGTAATTCCTTTGCATCCTAACATTGTGAAGGTATTATTTTGCCCATATATTGTCTTGACAAAGTTCATTTCCCCGGTCCACGCCATGTTCGATTCTCTCGACAAGGAAGTTTGTGCTACGTTTCTAAGTTAGTTCACAACCTCAGGTTTCACCGCAGACATTTCATTTTAGCAGCTGCTTTGTAGCTCCTGTGATTTTGTTGAGCCATCTCTGCTGGTTTCGCACATGCATGTGCCATCTAGTGGTCAATCAAGAGAGCTGTTGTTATCAACTTAGAAGGGAAAAAAGCAAACAATATGAAGACATGAAGTTAAGCATCCACCTCGGCATAACTTTCTATTGCAAACTGCGTTCTTGTTTACGACCTGTCATTTGTAGTAAGATACGCTTTGTAATGGTTGCCAATGCACTGGTGTTCAACATCATATTGTGAGATGATGATCTTTGAGAGCTAATTACTGAACTGCATTCTATCGAGGAGTTCTTTAGCTGACTCGTGTGTGTCAGGTGGCCACGTGTTCTGGAAAAGCACCGAATGATTGGCAAACTGGTGATCAGCCTCATATACTTAAAGGAGGAAAAGAATGCACCAACTACCGAGACACTTCTCTCCTTAGCCTCCTGGAAAAGTGCGTGCCAAGTGCTTTGAAAAAAGACGCCGCGAAATAATTAAACCAAAGCTGAATGATACCCAGTGCATTTTTCGTCCTGGCCGTAGCACTACATGCCAAATTTTCACTCTCAAGCAAATGTTCGAGAAATCTTGGGTGTATGCCAAAGACGTTAAGGCCTACACATATTTTGTCGACCTCAAGAAAGCATACGACCGGATTCCCCGTGAAAAGCTTTTGGGGAGTGTTTTGCGTGAGTACGGTGTTAACGGTCGTCTGTTACTGGCCGTCAAGTCACTGCGTTCCTGCTCAGAAGTTTAAGTCGGGCGAGTTAAATCACAATCGTTTACCGTCCGTGTTGGACTCCGACAAGGGTGTGTGCTGTCACAACTCCTGTTCATATTCTACATGAATTGGATAGACAGTCACAGTCGAGTCGACGAGGGTATGTCACAGTTCGGAGCTGCAGGATCACCGGTTTACTTTTTGAGGACGATTTGGTACTGTTAGCATCTTCTCAACAGGGTCTTCAGCATGCACTCGATCGCTTTTCTGTTGCATTTTAACCGAGCCGGAATGAAAATCAGCACAAACAGACCGAGGTATTATGTCTCTCAATAAACCCAAGGCAGTGCATGCTGCATGTGAGCGGTAATACACTGAAACAGGTGGAGAAGGTCAAGTGCCTAGGAGTGGTACTTAGAGTGACGGAAGGTGCAACGAGGACATTGATACAAGGATTGGTAAAACTAACTCAGTTCTGCACGAGGTTTATCGCTCTGTGATCACAAAACGGGAGCTTTCAAACACCGCATAGCTGTCAGTTTTTAAATGGGTCTTTGTCAGTGGCGTAGCGTGGGCGATTTTACAACGCGTGCAATTTTTGATTTGCGTCTCGATGACGTCATCGTGCTCAGTTAACAGCGGCACGATCTGTTTGCAAAAGCTTCCAAGTAATTGTGATTCAAACACGATGCTTTATCTTTCAGAATTTCAGCTATTGCACGCAGGGCCGGATTTACCTGATGCGAGGCCCTAGGCTAATACACTTGTGAGGCCCCCTCTCGCACTGTTACGAGGAAAAATGGAAAAGCGCTACTCGGTTTAAGCTTAGCCGAAAATGGCAATGTGGACGCTCTAAAAGTACGGTCAATAAAAAATTATAAATAATTACTAGAGTGCTCCACGATCACTGCGCTTGTTGCTGCCTTCGACGCAAAAGCGTTCAATGGCACGGAATTGTTGAAATCGCACTTGGCTGGCGGGAACAGGATTACCAATTTTTGCAGGCAAACCAACCGGAAATGTCACCGTTAAATAGTTAACACAACACATGGCCTACGGTTTTATAAGTTTCACATCTGATTTTTCTTATCTGTGCTCAAAAAAACAATTTCAATTTGGAGGGAATGCTCCCCGTGGCGACGGGAGTGTTTTAAACATCCCTTATGCTGTCATTGAAAAACGTATAAAATGCTACAATCACCGAATCAAGTAAGACTGAACAGAGCACTGTATGCAATTAAAAAATATTTTTGTCCTGGCCTTCTTCATAACAAAATCATCTAGGAATTCATTAAAATTTGTTTGCCTAAGCTTGGCACGTTTTAATGCACCGATTACTTAATGTGGGCAACCTCTCTTGGGACATTGCGACCCTTTAATTCCGTTTTAATTCTTTTGAATCTTGAAAAAACCTTCCTCCCGAGCAGTTGCTGTGGTAACCATCAAGCTAATAAATAAGGGTCTGCACGGTTGGATGAACAAAGAACCACTATTCTAAGACATCAGACCCAAACGCGCTTTTGTCATTTTCTCGGTGTTGCCCTTTTCTTTGTCATCTTGGGGTTAGAGCTCTGCGGTTGCCAGTTGCCGAAGTGACTTTTGCTTGCTACTCAAGCTCATTAGGATCTTCTCTGATTTGCTTAGCATGGGGGAACTACAAGCTTGTGCAACTACTCAGTCGCAATCTGATTTCTGAATGACTTCGTTAAAGAAAATTTAAATGGAAAAAATCGCATCTAAAAATGTCCAACGAGCTTTACGCAATAGAAACGCTAACAAAACTGCAGTATTGTACAGAAGAAGCAACTATGTTTTTATTGTAGGACAATGCTGCTAGCCCCACACAACGTGTAGGGTGTATTACACATAGCTCTTATCTGCAATGCAACTTTTAAGCGTTGATCAGGTGCATTTCAAACACGAACAGTCACAAGTTCTTTTACCTGATTCCACACGTAACAATCGGTACCATTCAGCAAATACAGGACGCAGCCAACGTGCATTGAGTATATCAACACAGTAGTCGGCATGCGGCTTGACCAACGGTCATATTGAAATTCATGGAAATTCGTTGGAAGTCTCTGACGTTATCAACACGGAATCTGAATAGGTTATAAAACTAAGTTTCAGAAATAGTTAAGGCATAAAATTTTGACGAATAATTGTCCAGCTGACCATATACCTGCAATTGACTCTATGCGTATCACAGTTTGCTGGAGGCCCCTTGGATCTTGAGGCCCTAGGCTTCAAGCCTATATAGCCTATAGGTCAATCCGACCCTGATTTCACACTTGCCACTCTGGCTTTCTGATCGCAACACATGCACCAGTATATTCATTTTTGACATGGCAATGCATTGAAGTTCACTTGGACTTAAAAAAGATCCTTATCATGTCATTCACTGTGACAATCACATGTTCAAGCATAAGATTAATAACCATATCTTTAACTGCAGTTCTGGAGGTATGGGGAATCACTCACCAGGTCGTACAGTATATTGTGACTAAATCTAGGTGCACTATGGCACTGACACCACCAGGCTGAAACAGCCAAAATCTAGGGTGTGTGCTGTCACAACTCTTCCGGCCCTTTGGCCACATGGCAACTTGTGACCATCCCATGTGATTCCCACGAAACTACTTTTCAAAACCTTGTCTGTGTTGCAGCCAGAAATTTTAAAGAAATGAATGGTTTGATAATAAAACAGTTCACACTCGTAGAGTAAGTCTGTATATTTGATGGTTCATGTTTCTTGTCTTCTATTTCGATCTATTCATGAGCACAAAACTTAACTGTAAAAGTTGCGTCTACAAAAAAGACGCTGTCTAAAAAAAAAGAAATAAATGAACGAAATTATGGCGGTGCATTTCATGCTCTCCCCGTCAGGTCTGCAACAAGTGGACACAAGCCCTTTAACCAAACGTGCTTTCGTGCACGGCCTTAAAATAGGTTGGAAAAGCTCCTGGACGATAGACTTTGAAACTGACATCCATGACCGCCGCTTCGTAGATATGTTTTTGTAAATTTTCTCATGTTATGAAGACAAAAATATGATTTGATTTCATTTTCATGTTATTATATTAAAAAATATATACATTTTAATTACTTTCCATCGCTTACTAATTTAACCGCTGCCATTTTATTTGTCTTGTTTGTTTTATAACGCGTGCTATTCGCCTTGCTTTATATTTAATTAAGTACTGGATTCTGTGCAGGAAGCCATCTTACAAAGTCCTGGTTTTTCGAAATTACGAAGCTTTTGCCTCAGTGAGGATGGTAACGCAAGCGTCGAAATCTTACTTTGATCTTGCTTTAATTGTTTAACATGCTTTACGAGGAATTGCACCAGTAAAACCATGAAGAAGCTGCTTTTTCTTTATGCCAAAACTTCAGTCTGATTGCGCTATGAGATAGAGAATTGAAAAGGTTTCAAATCAAACAACTGACGAGTCAACTTCACCTGTTCCTCTGTACTGGATTGTAGAACATGTTGTTTACATAGCGGATTCTTAAAAGCATAATAAACATTTATCCAGTTGCAAAAAATTTGAAAGATTAAGCATAGATCAAAGGTTACTAGTCCACTCAAAAAAGCTGACGCATGAGTCAAAAGCACTTGACCACCTTGGCGCCACTTGGTGAGCACAATTCAATTTAGCCGAGCGTGGCGGGAAAGGAGACCAAGTGCTGAAAAACTTTATATCATTCAAATAAATTGAGCAAAATTTTGTTCAAATATCAGCTCCAGCAGAACTAGGACCTGCAGCATAACGCCTGCTGCGTTGGAGACAAAAATTGCTGCAAAACATTAAATTTTCGATGCATTCCGGATAAGCTTTGGGGCATTCATCTTCGACAAAAACGCTATAAAATACTAATTGTCGAAACCGAAGAGGTTAACATGGGCTTCTGGCCCTTTGGCCACAGCCCTTCATCGTGTTCGTGTTATGTAAGAGGTTTTCAAAGCTTTACGGAGGGGACATGCGGAGGTCGTATACGGAGACGCGAAACCATAATGCAGTGAGCGTGACGTTGCAGCAGCAATAGAGATTCCCCGCTCCACCAGGTTCACTCTTGTTGCTAGTGCTGCACTGCGCTCATTATAACTAGATGACTTCCTACTGGCGCTGTGTGACGTGGCGGCACACCCCTCCCACTTTCAGACAGAGGCGTGGGTTCAAGTCCCACTCCTGCCACCAAATTTCGGAAAATTGATCGTCAAGGCCTGAGCCTTTATCTCTTTAACAAGAAGTTTCTGGAAAAGTACGAGAATTTCGATGTTTCAGAAGCGATGGGTCATTATTCGGTAATGACGTTACGGCATCGATTAAGCGGTAAGTCCTTGTTGTTCAGTGGCATTCAGTGACCTGAGGGAAGCGATTTACAGATTATGTCACCTAACGCTGGGCACGAGATTCGTGACGTAGCAGAACATGGAATGATCACAGCATTAGACATTGCGGCCAATATACCAGTGTGCAATCATCATCGTTGTCATGTGATGAGGCGTGATATTTCATGTCATCATTGTCACACTTATTGTCTTTCTGGCTTTTAGCATCATTCGCATTGTCATGATTGTGGATACGGTTTGTCTGTGAGCCAGCGGCAATTCAGTCGTAACAGACATACATTTCTGCCCTATGACGTGGGCACTCGAGGTATTTGGTTGCACTGTAGTTTCGAATCTTTGTTCCAACGAGTATGTGATGAAAATCTTTACATGTTTTTCCTAAAATTTTGTGTGTTGGCAAACCTAAAACAAATCCATTTACATGTTTTCTATTTCATCTAACCTTATCCGTCTAAACTCTGAACAATGAGTTTGTAGACATGAACGAGCACAACATTCTATGCCGGAATATTCCACCTATCATTCTTTGCCCACCATAACCAGAAGCTGAAGCTCAAACACAATAAAAAGCTGAACGTGGGGATGCGTCACCATGCAATTCGTTTGCTTAAATGTTGTTAGAACCAGGGCTGCAGAGCCGGAGCCGGGCATTTTGCTTGGTGACGGAGCTCAGATTAAAAATTAGGAGCCGAAGCTCAGTTTAAAATTCAGGACCGGAGCTGGAGCCATGACTATTTAAGAGGTAGCTCCGGCACCGGTTCCCTTCGTAGATATTAACGGATTTGCCAAATTGCTTGAATACTACAGTATGCTTACTTTACCTAAAACAGTGCTCTTTACAGCGCATTAAACGCGATTGTTACGAGTTACGACACCAGAATGCAACAATGCATCTGCGAGTCTTTGATGTTTCCTTGGTTTAATCATCGCTGAGGCTGTGGCGTCGCAGCTGGACAGGTGTGGTGTTACTTGTAGAAGTAAGGAAAACGTTAACCACTCCAACATCTTACTTACATTTTCAGGAGGATATAAAAACGCAATGCAAACAAATGTGGACTTTTCTGGAAGTTTTCATCCGTGGAAACATATTTTTTGAGCACGGTAAGCAGTCTTATTTTCTCCTAAGCTGAGCTTTGCAGGTTAGATTTCTCCTAAGCTTTGCAGGTTAGATTGTGTTTTACTTTGCGATTCATCAGTGCTTATTATGAGTGCAAAAGATAAGAAATCAGAAGTTTTCAGGTATTTTAAAAAGCCAAAGGTGATTGTCTAGCTAGACGCCATACTATTTCTTCGAACAAAGGGCTTTAAAACACATTTTGGCATTTGTGCTAATGCAAACGTGTGGACTTTAGAAAGAACACATGAGAAAGTTAACCCACTATGTGTTTTACACTCTTTGTATGGTTTGCGCGGTCAGAGCTGTTAGCTGGCATCGCCAAGACAGCAACAGGCAAAGCATGCAAAGAGTGCAAAACATATGGTCGTTTGGGGCTGGCTTGCGTATAAAAGTTCGGATTGTGGTTGTACAAATGTAGTTTTCCAAGCACAAGTTTTCTTGATTCCAGTGGTAAGAAATCACAAAAGGTCCTCAGGCATTACAACCAAAACCAGTGGCTGCCTTTCTAGAATTTGTTTATATTACTACTACCTTGAGTTACGTTTCTGCTAGTAACTATTCTCCGAAACCTCTGAGCCTGTGTTTGTTATTTTTTGATTTTCTTATGGTAAGAGCGCTGATTGTGAAAAACTACCAGATCAACCTATTCAAATAAGTTTGGTATATTATTTTACTTTTGTGTACTTGATATATTTTATTTTCCATTCAACTTGAGGCACACCAAAACAATTGAAAATATTAATGTGTGAAAACGAACAGAAGCCGGAGCTGGACCCGGAGACATGCTATGAAGAAAGAGAGCTCCGGAGTCGGAGCTGTACTCATGAAAACCAAGAGCTCCGCAGGTGGAGCCGGCCGGAGCCATGTTCATGAAAAGAAGAGCTCCGGAGACGGAACCGTAGCAGCGTTAATTTTTACTACGGCTCCGCAGCTATGGTTGCAACAAGAACTGTGATTACAACAAAAACATATTTCCGTGTTTATCTTGAATTTTCTAAGATCTGCACGATCCTTAAGATTGAATCACATTTCAATTTCATTACTAGCAACATTTTACTGAAAATTATAACTGCAATTACTACTCCTTCAGCACCAGGTGCTTTCAACCAGGCCAGCTGTACTTCGTTTAAACAACAATATGAAGGGAATTATCAGGTTATTTTATTTCAGGAAAATATCGTTATATACACTGACCTGGAAAAAGTAGTTCTGTCTTTATTGCTTATCTTTCTTTGATGAAAATCACGCCTTTCTTCATTTCCGCGCGGTAGACATTGGCTAATCGCAGAACGGAACACCATGTCTAAACACCAGATCAAACTTATGGCCAGCGACATAACACATTGTGTACGAGTAACTGGGTAGCATGAATGGCACTGGCACAAACATAAGACACGATAAAATACTACCCACCAGCGTTTTAAAACATGAATAACTTTGTGTTCAATATTATAGGCTGGCGAGGTTCATTGAATGCGGTTAAAATGCTAGAAACTTTGAAAGCAGAGTTGTAGTTAAGCAACGTCACTGGAGAAGAACAATACTGTACTTGATTCGATTTCATGGGCAGCAGATATGAAAGCAATGCAATACCGATAAGTTCACCATCAGCACCAGTCAGAGAATTGTGGCAAGATGTGGGTAAAATTGTACTTTCTGATCATAAACACAATTATACTGTGCTTAAATGAAAATAAATCAAAATTTATTGCCCCCTCGATGCAAGGTTTTGAAAAATGATGGTAATGGCACTCAGAATCGATTTAATATTCAAACCTGCCATTTACCACTAACGGGGCAATTATTTAGAATGGTCTGCCATAAAGTATATAAGTCAAATCACATTGACCGTTATTATCTGACTCGAATTTGTATGTTTTTCTCATAGCAGTCGATAGATGAATGTGCACATATAAAAAAATGATTAACTTATTGAAACTCTTCTTTATCCATTCAAGCGAACAAATTGACATTGCTGTGAGAAATAAAGCATAAAGACCAACTAGCGAAGAAAAAACGGACTCGAGTTTGAACATTCCTTCATCACCAGCAGTTACAGGACCACTGTCCAGATCTTTGGTTTTCTCTTCACACGATCGATGAAGCATGTCAGAAAAATCTGACATCCACTGCAATAGATGACTAAGGTACTTCTTTCGGGCCAAGCACGTTGAAAAACAGCGTCGTCTTTCGAACGGGTTTTTCCTGGAAAATAAGTTGTGGCAAATGTAGCTGTAGTCATCGAAAAAGGGACAAATCCTCGATGATACAGTTGCCGCAAAGACTTTGAACGAGTTGATCCAAGTTCATTGGATCTTGAGCAAAAACTGCCTTCCGAGTTGTAGGAAATCCACCCCTTCCAAAAGACAAAGGAAGCACTCGAGTTAAAGATTGCAAGATAGTTACCTCCTCGTAGACTCTTTGCTCATCGCAGTGATCAGTCGCCCAAGTTTGTCCATGGTTTGGACCAAGCAATCCAGTTTGTTATGGGCATTGATTTCCTCAATGGGAAAGTTGTATGCCGCCGTGAAAACGGCAGCACATAAAAGGGACACTGTCAGAAAGGCGAAAAGCTTTTAGATAGCAAGCGAAAAACCCATGTTCACTGCTAGCAGTTCACAAAGATAGTGAAGGTCAGCTGTAAAATTGGCTTGACAACGATGATTATGACGTTTACATTTGTGACAATTTAATGCCGGTTGGTGATCAAGCAAGCTGAGAGTGGATCAGCAGGGTGTAGGCTGCTGCAGTAAATGCTCAGTTCATGTGTTCTCGGTTGGCGTCACATTTTGAGCGCGTTCGTGTTCGTGCATGCATCGTGACAGCCGTTCGTGAACTCTTCAGTAGTCATCACGGTAAAATGTTCTGCATATTTCTCTTTCTATCATATTTGCTTGCAAGAGATTTTCTCGCGGTCTTTTTTTACCGTCCTAAAAATGAAGCGTTGTCGAAAAAATAATGCATTAGGTTAAATCCGAATCTTTGCAGGTGATCGTTGATTTCATTCGTAAACGCAGTTTTGCCATTTAGAAAATACTCAAGCTTTGCATTTGTGGAAAAAGCATTATACTTATTTTGTTTTTTTAATTTCGTACAACATGAAAAGCTTTCCATACTATTTTGAAACATCATCTGGGACGGCCATGGGTTCATAATACCTGGGACATTGCATAAGATGCCGGCCTAGCTAAAAGTATCAAAAATAAGTGCAGAACAGACCCTGTCCAGGTCATGGTTTACTTTTTGAAGACCTATGCTTTTGTCACCACAAGCGAAGTTACTGAAATAACAGGCAATGAGTTACACTTTGGTGATCCGCTGCTATGTCGAAGGCAACTGACCCTATGAAAACAATCCAACCGTTTGTGAGCAAATAAAATTCTTTGAAGCTCTACTTATTTCTTGAGCATTGGTATCAACCTGTGACTTCCTTTCTATTAACTACGGCGATTCTTGTCTACCCATATCTTCAACTCAAGTACTGCCTGTGCACAAGTAACAAAAATCAGCACGCATTGATGTTATTTAAAGGAAATCGATTTCGCTATACCTTGGACTGAAGATGCCGTATGGCGAAATCGATTTCCATTAAATAACATCAATGCGTGTTGATTTTTTTTTACTTGCGCACAGGCAGTACTTGAGTTAAATAAAATTCTGCGATATGTTTAGCTGGACTACAGATGCATTTTCATGCTGCTATTGGAACCAGTGGCGTAACTAGGGTCAGAAGGGGGACTTCTGCCCCTGGGCGCAGCGTTTTGGGGGCGACAAATTGAGGTCGGAATGTTACGCAATAATTACGAGATATCAGCGAATGCTAATAATCACATTTTACAAAAGTTTGAATGGCAGCGGCTGCTACCCAGTTGTGACATCTCACCACGATCACCAAGGTTCGCAAAGTAGCAATCAGTGCTCGCATTTGGTTTGCCTGACGTCCGCGTCACAACACAGTGCTTTCAAATACCTGCAGTTGCGAACTTTCCGACTTCGCTCTCATTCTATAGTTGCGCTACAATCGGACGGGAATTTAGTGTTCACAGTGCATGCAGTATGTTATGGAGTTCTGCGCGGGGCAGGTTGACCCCCGCGGGTTGCGGGAATACGGGTACCCGCATTTGCGGGACGGGTGCGGGAACCTGGATTGCTATACGGGGCGGATGCGGATTGAACATGCTGCGGGACGGGAGCGGGTTGCACTTGGTGGGGGTGCGGGACGGGCGCGAAATGAGAAATTCTTTTTGCAGATAACTGAATGTTGAGACGAATCACATGAACACAGTCTGCTCAAAAATCGCTAAATACGTGGATGTACTAAAGTTGTTTGCTAGCATTGCGCTTAGGCAGGGCCGGCCTTAAGCCGATGCAACCGATGCAGCTGCATTGGGCCTCGCGCCTTAGGGGGGCTCGCGCCATGGTGGTTGGACATGTTGTTTATTTTTTCCAGATATTCCTTGCGCACGAGAATTGCAGAAAGGCTTATTGATCTCATTGTTAGCAATTAATTATCGTTTGAAGGAACGAGTAATTTCCTCTAAATATTATCGTACGTTATCAAACATGCTCAATTCTCATTCTGAGCGTTATATCTGCGCTCCACCACGTCCCACTCTATATGGATAGAATTTTGTTGTTACTAGCGCCAGTTGAGACTGAAGTAGATGAGTGGCGTAAGGTAGCCATTTTGGTAAGGTGTTCACCAGGCTCGCAACCAGCCCAAAACTGTGAAGTTTCACCAGTCGTGGTGGTTCTCGCCTACCACAAGGCATTCGAACACTTGAACAGATTGGCAGGTGATCATAATAAGCAAACCACGCGCAGCACGTACCCTAGAACGTCGAGAGCATCGGGCACGAACAAAAATTTATTAATTTCATTTCTCGTGACAAAATTTTTTAAATTGAACTCACTGATAAGAAATGCACAGTAATGTCGACACAGCATCATCAAATTAATCAAGTGGCTTACGTGTTAGGAAGCATCCGTTTTTCGACTGTTATCAACATTCCACATTTTAGTGTTAGGCTACTTTGCACGTGAGCCTAGGCTCACCACCACAGTCAGTAATATTAAGCTCCGTCACTTCGTGCATTCTCATTTTAAAAATCGTCCAAACTCATGCAGTTACAGTGATCATCACATAAGACAAACCACACCACCTACCTAGCCAAAGTAGGCTATTTCAACCTGAAGCAATACCCAACTGTACATGTCCACTTCAAGGAATCCAGCCTACTACACAGTTTGCTGCCGCTGTGCAGATTAAGCTGAAATGCTAGCAAAACAACGCATGACGTAACCAAGTTGTTCACCAGGCACGGTGAACAATCTGGCTGTTAAAAACGCTTGGCTCCACTGGCATTTTTCTTTTTTTGCTTATTTATTTAAATTCGGGTGTTACCGAACAACCTGCAGTGATGCTTGAGCATACAAGTAAAAATCGTTCGGCCGTGTTGAAAAATATATCCGCTGGCTGAGACAACGGTGCAAATATAGGCAGTTCTTGTCATTAATCGCTAATGAATGTCCTAAAAACAATTTTTTTTTTAATTTTTTCTTCAGTTTCAGGTGTTCACTGAACACCTTGAACGCCCTGAATATCCGCCACTGAGTAGATCCACATACTGCAAACAAGGTGTGTAGTGATTCAACGCGCAATGAACAGATCAAAACGAGTGTCTGTCGCATCAAGTTCGATGGCAGTTCTGCTAACGTAACGTTGTCCAGTTCTCCAGAGATTCTCCTGTTTTTGGAAAGATTTTGGCAAAAATTGTGATTGTCATCCAGCACACCCGTTCCTGTTTATCAATATATTGGGAGGCTGTATGCTTCTATTTCATCAGTCAACCATGCGCATTGTAAATTGAGTTTGATAAATGTTTCTACAACTGTGACGTGGTAGGTGAAACATCTTTGTACATCAACATTTCTTATTCATGAGAAGAGTTTACATTCGAAGATCATGCATAATGAAGCATAATGAGTAAGTTCTGTAACAGAGGTTCCCAACCTGGGATACATGTACCCCTAGGGGTATATTTGGCTGTCTGAAGGAGTACATTTATTGTACATTTGCAACAAATTAACTTTGAGACATAAAAACGGAGCCTACCTTTATAGTTCCGAAATTCTATAAAAAATTCAGTAAGGGGTACATGGTCAGAGAAACGTTGGGAACCTCTGTTCTTTCAATTGGGCTTTTGGGGAACTTTGGGCGGATGCATGGGTTGCTCTCTAGTGAAATCTGTTTTTATCGTGTATTGCCTCATAAAGCGGTTAGTTGATCATGCGCCCAGACGTCATCATTATGCGCGTCTGCGATCCAGGTTACCGAAAGCGACTTAAGCAAAAAGTTCATGTTAGCAGTTTTCTCCAAGTCAGTTGTTCTTCGAACGAAAGTGTCGTTCAACAAGAGCGAAGTAATTGCATTGTAAGTTCAATTTGCTTGTCAGTTCGGTTTGACTGGCGTAACTTTGCACCTGCGCTTGCTGCTCCATTGCTGAACGTCCGTTACAACTTTCGGCTTGATTACGAGTGGTAGCTCTAATGTCCGCCACAGCAGCATGCTATTAGCCATAAACATGACCGTAGCTGGGAGACACATGAGCTATGCCTACTACCCATAAAAGAAACTGCTGTGTTATCACAGGGGTTCCCATCCTTTCTCTGACCATGTACCCCTTCAGCATTTCGATAGTTGAGTATGTACCCTAAACTTTGTTGCGGTAAAAAGGCGGAGTAAAACAACAAAAGTCCACCGAATATTTCATAGAACTTCCATATTTCAGAATATTTGAAAAAATAAATCTATGAATATCTTTTCCCTTGTATCCTTACCTAAATGTAACCAGACCCGCAACCAGCTTGAGACACCACGGAGGGCGAAGAGTTTTCTGAGAGGAACCAAAATTTTTAAACTATGTCCAATAGTTTTGAGCTATGTCCAACACATTTTTCCAGGGGGGCGAAAAAATTTCCTAGGGGGCAAAGTCCCCTGCGCCCCCATACCTACGGGCCTGAATGTTGGGAACCCCTGCGTTATCATGTGACCTATATTCATATAGTTATTTTGCTAAAATGTCTTCATGAAAAAGGTCATTACGCAGTCGACTGAGCACGATGACGTAATAACACCACTGCGCAGAGAGGCTCTGCGCCTAGGTCTTGCATTGGGCCCCGCGCCCGCTAGGGCCGGCCCTGCGCTTAGGACAGTGCAGTGGGCTTTTACATCAATTATTACATTATGATGTAACAAATCATTGTTGCGAAACGTTAATTCACACTCTTGCCACGTGACAAGCAAGTGACCATTTCAATTTTCCAATGCTACCGTCGTACTTGGTGAGGAATAGTTCAGTCTAGCAGCCCTTCTAAATGTTTAAGGCAGCGCTTAACGCACAGCTTGTCAAAACGTGACTGAAACGTGCACCTCAAATCTGTTGGCTGCGGAAGATCACATCAGTGAAAAATTTTGGTTGTCATTGAAAAGGATGAGCAGCTTGACTGCTGCTTGTTAAACTTGTTTTCAGGCGTTATGAGTTTTTGGTAGTTTTTTGTATGAGTTTTTTTATTATGTATGTTTTTTTTCATGATGCGTTTTTGGTAGCAGAGTTTTTGGTAGATGCGGGTTTAGGACAGAAAAAGTGCGGTGCGGGTTGGGATGGTGTGCGGGACGGGTGCGGGTTAGAAGTGTGCAGGTGCGGGACGGGAGCGGGCAAGATTTCTCAAACTCCAGCGGGTGCGGGGCGGGTTCAAATTTTGCCGGTGCGGGGCGGGAGCGGGCAAAAAAATTCAACCTGCGCAGGACTCCAGTACGCTGCTGTGAACGTTTTTACAGCAACGGTGAAAGAGTAGGCTATGTAGTTACGACAACAGATCTGATGCTTAGGAAAATTTGAACTTTGATGGTTAGACAAACTTCATGGTGAAATGGATGTGATGTGGTTCTGAAGGTAGTTATGATGATTTTTATTTGTGGGATATTAAAAAAGTGAAAAATTCTAGTTGCAACTGTGCAACAGCGTTGAGTATATTTGTTATAATTGTGAAGTTTTCGGTTACTGCTATGCATGTCTTTTGCATTGATTCGATCTATAAATTAAGCATCTCCATGAACATGATTGTCGAAATTTTGGTCACAAAATGGCCAACCTAGAATTCTCACAGAACGTCAGTGACCTCAGATATTTCCACTGAATCAATACATTGACACATTTATTATATCAGTTTTTTGACGAAATAATCGATAAATATTCAGTAGAAAGGACAGCAAAACTTTAATTTGAAGTTAGTTTATTTTCTGTTAACATTTAAGGGTATTTCATCCAAAGAAGTATTTTAGGATTTTGCAATTTTATACTGTGCTTCTCAACTAGCTTTGTTTAAAATTATTTGTCTTCAGTTTTTCAATATGCATTTTTCTGTCTGTCCTTCTCTTTAATGTATTCATGAGTCTACCCTCAGTCGATTCTTTATTATATTATAAAAAACAAAGCTCTTGAAATGCATGCTCAGGAACCCCTACAACAGGGGTGGTCAGCTTTTTGCACACCATACGTCAATTTTTTCAAACCATAATAGCCTACCAATGCGTTATACCATCGGCTGTCTTGTAGCAATGTCATTTCACATCGTTAGTGATTTTCCAGGTAATGATGTCAAATGCAAACGGAATATCTGGTAAAGCAGCAAGTAAACTTCACATTTACATACTTTTGAATGAGCTTCGTTTTGATCTGGCTTCGATTTCACCAGTTTTTTAATGTTTGGAGGTAAATTTTTACTGAGAGCACTCAGCAGCAGAAAATTTTTCAAATTCACATCGGTGAGGCGCGACCCCGTTTTGCTTTTAATCAATTTCATGGACGAAAATTCTTGCTCGCATATGACCGTTTCAAAACGACATACTGTATAACTCTGAGCGAATTTTCGCAGTTTTGGGCATGGGCGTCGGGAGGATTTTTTTCAGGGGGAGCACGAGGGGATTTTTCCAAACTTTTTCTAATGGGAGACCAAAAGCGATGAAATTTGTTTTTTCCCACTCGAAACGTCGAAAACAACATTCTTTTCCTAAAGCTTTCAAAATCCAAGAGGGGGTCAAGGCCCCCCTGCCCTCCCCTTCCGACGCCTATGGTTCTGAGAAATTTTTACGTGTTAAGGATCGCCAGAAATGAATCACGTCAGAAACACCAGGGACTGGACTTTAAGGAAAGTTCTTCAAATTACGTTTTCAATATCGAATTGGTTTTGAAGTGAATGATTTCCACCTTGTATGTTATTGGCATTTTCATATTCTGTTGTATATTTAGTAAGAATAGGTTTGCAAACGCCAAAATTTAGTCTTCTTCTTCAGCAAAATCAAAAACGTTTTGTAATAACGTCATCTTTTCAGTGCATTTTCTCAATTGCCATTATCAACAACACCTTCAGTGTGCTCCTTAAATACAAAAACTGGCTCATCCTCATTTTCTAACTGCGGAATGAACAGTTTTAACTTCATCTTGAATGCATTGATATAATTCATGAAATTAAGAAACAATTTACTCTTGCCCTGCAGTTTGATATTCAGATGATTGAGATGGTCAGTAACATTAACTAAAAATACCAGATCAAATAGCCAGTTGTTGTCATATGAAAGTGTTCTTTCCTCAGGTGGCTCATTTTTTACTTCCGGAACATCATGAACAGTTTGTTTCAAGATGGTAACTGGCAACTCAGAAGGGTTTTGTACGAAACAAAAAGCCGATAAAATTTTGTGGAGGTTTACTATCTTGCTTTATTACCAACACAAAGATGCGTCTCTTGAAATCATCCAATGCGCAAAACCTGGCGCATGTGGCATAGGTTGGCCACCCAGCCCTATAGCTGACACCAGCGGCGGTTTTGACAAGAGCTGATGAGAGAAATAGGAACAAACGGCTAGGTTGCATTTAGGATCGTAAGCAGGCTCCGACAAATCGTGCTTTAAAAAAACAACGGTGCAACTCGATCTGGTCAATTTTATGCTGTGTTGCCAAAGATTTTAGTGCCATTAAAATTCTGTCATTACGATTAATGCAGATATTTGCAAATGATAGCTTTTTGCCTAGTTTTTGCTTTATCTTCGCTAATTGCTAAAATTCGAATGTATTATTGCAATTGGGAATGTTGCAATGCAACATTTCGAGTGTTCAATCTTGACCTAAAATTCAAAGTGGGGATAGCTTCACGCGAAACAACTAGAATCTTAACTCTGTGATAGTTAATGAATTCCAGGATTCAAGGTCTTGACGCCAAGTCCGTGACGTCAAAGTCATAAGAAGCTTTCAGGCGGGTGTAGAAACAACTAAATGCTGGGCCCGAGTCAGCTTTCGACAACCCTTAACTCCAAACTCACTCTTCGTATATGCTGCCGCGAAAAGTCCGGGTGGGGGGGGCGCCAAACCTGACTTTGTCTCCGGGAGCGGGAAAACCTAGGTACGCCACTGGGCGGGCCAGCCCTTCTTTCATGGAGAAACGCCGAGTGACATTTATATCTGCTGACCAGCATCTCTTTTGCTGTGGAACATATTGTAACAGGGACAGCACGCAGACAAATTCTGTGTTTTGCGTCCAAGAGCGTTTCTTAACATTTTAAGATTGAGCTTTAGACGTCATAAAACAACGCGGCTAAATGTAGAAAATTAGTAAATATCGAATTGTGTCTTCACTTCATCGACAACTCTTGGAAACAGTTGTAATGATCAGGGCAACTACAAAGTATGGTTCGTGTTTTGGTAATACCAATATGGCTCAGCAACAATTTTAATCTCCAAATGGTTGCCCAATTTTAAGTATAGATCAAAGCCTGTTCTCATAAATGTTTCGAACGACTGTTCCTTTCAAATGATACCCACAAATTTTGATACAATTTTTTTATGCACAAATTACTCGTACGTTGAAATTCTGAATTTTGAAGTTGCGTGCCAGGTTGCAAAAATTTTGTTTGAAATCGCCATAAAATTCCAACAGCCTTGTTAACAAGTGTTTTCAGCCCTTATCGCCCTTCTATAATGAGGCCACGGGCAGTGCCCACACCGTGTGCCTGGTTTATGTCAACAGTAAAACAAACAGATTATATGCACTTAACATTTCAGCCCCCTAGCCTATATGTTATTTCTTAAAAAAACGAAGCAGTGCTTTCTATGTTGATACAACACAGTTCTAATTATTCTTAGTCAGCATTGTTACCTTATGGTTGAAATTTTGTTGTTTTTTTATTGTGGTCGACGAAGCAAAATGATGATTGTAGACTGTTTGTCTCACACAGGTTGCAAACAAAAATCAATTGCCTTTAAAAATATTTTTATTCGCAATAATGTGGAATTGCTATTAAAGTAAAGTTGAAGTTATTTCCATGATGTTTGCTTTGAATGTTGCCCATACAAACGTCTGCGCTCCGTGAAAGGACGAAAAATAAAATTGATTTCTAAAAGCTTTGTTGATATCCAAAACATTAACTTTTTCAAGAGGTAGATCATGCTACACAGCAGGAAGGTCTACCTCTTGAAAGAATTTACCCACAATAAAATAATTTACCCACAATAAATAATTTACCCACACTTGCTTTATCTTATACATTTCAAGCTACAGACACATGAACGTTGTTTGCATAGGCTTGTTTTTTAGTTCCATATCGTGCATCAACGCAAAACTGAAGTACAGCTTTTCAGGATTGCAATGCCCTGGCAAGCTAGTGCTGACATCAAAGTGCAACTAATGAACAGATATGCTTCATAACATTAAGCTGAAGGAAATGAGTAAACGTTTATTATCATATAAAGCATAACCATTTCTACCACCGAACATAAGTTGTTCTCTCACAAAAAAAATGCAGACGTGTACAAAAAAGCAAAACCTACATGAAAAATGTGATTACTGTTTACACGGGACAAAATAATCAGTTACTTCTAACGTATTGCCCAAAAATGACTCTTCAAAAAACTACTTTTTCCGCATGATCATATTCCTCTGCCCGGTACATTTTCAGCCTCAAACCACACAAACTTTGGCAAAACAAGCGCCATCTCGAAAGTATCTCAACATCTTCACTTCCTTTTTCGAAGCGCAAAGAGTCAAGTCAGATATACAATCTGTCACAGTTTTTTTGTTTTTTTTTGCAAACACAAAACCACAATTAAAACATTTTTGTGGTTAGTATTTTGTAATTGGCATAAAACGTCCACCTGCACTCTTTTTGTGTTGGCTTGAGATACATTCTCATTTGCATTTGTCATCATTTGTGCAGAGATTGAAAAAAGCACCAGAATGGACACGAAAAGGAATGGGATAATCTGTGTTACATGATCTATTGCAGGGTTCTCCAAACTACTGCCTGGGGGCCAAACCCTGCCCGCTAAGCTATTTAATCCGGCTCGAGAAGCCATATCACCTGGCTGCAAAGAGATTTTGTCAATAATGAAAAATATATACTTGGGAAAGTGTTTGCTGATTTGGCAGAATGAATCATATCCTGGAACAATCACATTATGTTGTGCAATAGCTTATGTGGCCTTGTGAGAAAAAAGTGTGGAGACTCCTGATCTATTGGAAAAACCGAGGCATTGTCTGAAGAACCAAAATGAAACCAGGAATTCAGTCCATCTGCAAAAAAATACCATGAATTATTACATATCAAAACTCAAACACAGATAAAACAACATAACAGAAAATAGGTTCTCTGACAAGCAAGAATTACAAACGTTTGAGAAGCAGCGCATCGCAGTTGTTAATGTCATCCTGAAATATAGATTGTTAATGAAATAAGTTTTTTCATGCTCAGCTGAAACATTAGCATCAGAATAATATTGCAGGAGCATTTTTAGCACATTTTTACATTTGTTTCATCTACCGATTGCTTAAATCATTTCAACGTTTGTTGTGTGGTTGTAGAGCTGCATGATCAAGATAAGATCAAAGTTGAGGATTAATTCACATGTTACTAATTGTAGGTTAAAGATAATACCAGACTGGAATACAGCTTTTAGGAAATCAACGGCTGAGAAACATTGCAAGAAATCTACAAAATTACGTGCATAAATGATTTTTCACTGGATAGGCAATTTACGAAAATGTCATTAACTCAGATTATGCAATAAGTTTGAATCATTACACAAAACAATGTGCGAATGACAATATCAACAACCTTGTTCAAATCCAAAACGCTTCAAAAGTACAGAGATGCATTCCATAGTAGAGTAAGTAATGTTAAAAATTACACAAGTGCGAAGAATGCTGAACACCGCATGAGAATCTATACTATTAGCAACGAACTTTTTAAGACATATTTGAAAGCTCTCCAGTTCATGATATGTAATTTCCAAAACATTTCGGAAAAGTTAAATAATCGAAAAGATTATCTGCACTTTGTTTCACGCGTTATTACCACCAGGATTATGTTTAAAATATATATTTGATGTTTTGGATCTATTTGAGACAGTGATTAGTAAAGTACGAAAGTTGTATAAAAGATATTACCTTTTAAGTTATGACTCTGTAGGTCCAACCAAAGAGCATAACATTCAAACTAAGAAGAATGAAACATCCCTGCATTTTGATGGGTTTTCCTACTGCACCTCAAACAATTTAGACAAAGTGATGCAAAAGACCTTTCATTTTGTTACGCCAACCTTTTCGACTCAAGAAGAGTATATTTGTCTAAAACCAAAACAAACACGAAACACCAACAGTTAAAGATACGGCCAGAAAAATGTAACTGAATGTTGTCGAGGCGTGTAAAGCAAGTACCGTTGGCGACATACAATGATGAATTTACTCTCTAATAATTAGAAGTGAAGAATGCACTTTCCACGATGGTTGTAAGCAAGGTATCGATCAGCAAATTTTTAATAGGAAATCGATTTCACGTAAAATTACGCATCCTCAGTCCTGAAAGCAAAGCTTATAGGTGAAAAGTTGAAAGGCTGAGGTAACAGCAGAGAAAAAACAAACTCAAGACTACAATTAAAATTTCGTAATACAAGCTCATAAATCATAACATCTTAACAAAC
>JGI24159J19872_10001388_pt1 | contig 26433 bp, 15 predicted proteins | sample Ectturendosymbi4_FD_19872 | JGI IMG/M metagenome (IMG submission 19872)
CGTGAAATTTCGGGGGGGGCCTCACTTACCCTTGCCACGGCACTGCGTACAACAGTATACCACAAAAAGAATAATACTGGCTAATAGCTTGCATTGGTTTTGGACGCTATGTTTCATATCTCAGACATCACGGTTTACATTGGAGCCAAATATGACACGGAAAATGAGAAATGGTGCTGGAGTGATGGATCTACTGCAAATTTTCCTGCGCCGACCTCCAATTCATGCCAAAGAAAAGTGTTGCGTTATGGTAAAACATGGGAATATGTTGACACGGCCTGCTCTGGCTACCAAACAATGTTTGCTTGTCAAACAAAATGTGAGTGGTCGCAAAAGAAAATTGTGTATTGGATTTTACGAATTAAATGCCATCTACAACCGATGTTTTTCAGTGACCACGTGGGCAGTCAATCAAAGTTGCAATTCAACAGTAATGACAATTAAATGGTCTGACAATTTGCTGCAACTCGTTGCACAAACCGGTCATGAAATACTCCTGAAGGTGATGAGTTTTGTGAAAAAGTGGAAGTGGATCGTTTTCTCACATGTTTGGTAGCAATTCACAGTGACATTTAGCAAACAGTTCTTTTTTGGTTTCAGCAAAAGTTTTAGCTTTGCTGCCAACGAGTTCTGGCCGTTTCACAGGTTGAGGATGATCAAAATCAAGATTTTCCGACATCAGAGCCGAGATACAAAGATCTGGAAGCAACTTTCACTGGATTGTTACCTCGAACAAATTATAACGTCACAGTGAGTTAGCACGTAAACTTAATCTTAATAAAATTTACTTTACTGTATTGCAATGGAATGGGTTTTATCAAAAAATACGATCTGAAACATCGTTCACTGTCTCCATTCTAGAAGTGTGATAGCGCTGTACATAGCCCCTCCTTACGAGGTGTAGTCATTTTTATAATACTGCGTTTGCAGTAGACTCAATGCAAGGCCCCTCCCACACAAATGTTCCATCACCCTCATCCAGTGATAGCGACTTACTGTACACGAAAAAAAGTTTTGCAAATTGCGCAACCAGTCTGTTAAACGGAAAACTGTGGGCAGTTATCACCATTAAATGCGCAATATGAGTCAAAACCATCGCGTGACCACTAACCGCGCACGGCCATTAGGCAGAGAGTCCTTTCGAAAAATTTGTGACAGTATGCTGCGACAGGTAGGCACAGGTGGAGGTCCCAAATTTATCCGGCTACGCGTCTGGGAGGTGAACAGTGACCATGTAGAGCGCTTCTACTCTGCGATACATGAAAGCCACATTCAAGCCACCATTTTGTTTTACGTTTGTTATTGGAGACTGGAACGTCACTTCACTAACAGGAAAGTGCAAAATATGGTCAACAAATCGAAACGATATTCGCTGGATGTTGTTCACATCTCATCGATCGTAACTCTGTATTCATGTATTTGGCGGGTTTTTGTGTCAAATAAGCTGCTCTTTTTATGTAGCAAATATTTTTCGTGAGTTCGTTTAGTTACACCCGGGACGGTTGGCACAGGAGCTAGTCTGCTAAACCTGCCCAAAAAGATTATTTTATAGTGCTCTCATTCTGTTATTATTCTTTCGAATTTGGTTGTATTTCTTACGTAGGATTCAAAGTGATATTTTTCCTTTACTTACAGTATGTATTCAACGTTTGTGCGTTAGTCACATTGCATAGAAATAACATAAATCATGTTATCTTAGAAACAACCCAATAACTTACTTTTGTAGAATCAGAATCATCAATAAAATTGTCCATTAATTGTCAATTTGTCCAATAGAATAGATATCACATTTGAAAAGCCATTTTGTCCAATGCAGAAATTTCCAAATATAGAGCGTTCATCCAGGAATACAGTTTATTTCTCTTCTGATCGCGGCTCAAAGTTGTCTGATATATATACCTGAAGTCTCTGTTTCTTTAAATCATCCTGATTGGATGGGGCGTAGTTGCGCTTCATTTCTAGGTTTATTCTTTTTAGATTTTGCAATAGTCCTCGTCTCGGCAGCTTTTCGTTGCTCTGCATGTGACCATATGCGGTATGCGGCAAGGGCTCAAATGTGCTGGTTATCCATCGGATTTGGCTCGTTTCGATATGGTCTTTATCTTTAATGTTCCTAAGATAACCCAGGGTGTTTCATTAGCTATGATTCATTGGTGGGTGGAACTTCGTGACTTCAATATGTGTTTATCTTGCTATGTTTCTCTGCAAACACAATTGGTCATCTGTAATCAAGGCTTGTTATCTTCAGTGACCAACGTTAACCCTTAGTGACCAACAGTAACGTTTATTAACCAACAATGACTTGTGTTAGTCTTCTTAGATTTGCATTTTGCATGAATCTATATCTTGAACCTTTGGTTACGGTATTTTTATAGACTGCTCACCTTCAGCCAATGATCTTCACTGTTATCTCAAAAGTCTTTTTCTGGATTCATAACTAGTGAATATTGTCTTTTTAAGCCTTTGTGTTCCAGCGTTTGTTGAGGATGGAACACGTCCTCAACAGCTTTAATGCTGTTGCCCAGGAAGATAGAAAGAAACTCTTCTTCACCGTTGGTGAGCCAGAAAAATGAGCCCAGGTTGGGGTGGGAATATTTATATGTCCTCGATTGGCAAGTGTTGTTGATAAATGTATCTAACTACACGAAAGCTTGTCAGATTGAAGTTGAAGTTTTTGACCGCTTCCTGTCTTTCTCTTAGCTATGCAACATTTCCGCACCCGCACAGAACCCGGAACCCCATGGAGGAAACTTCTGATGTCCTGCGAAGCTAACCTAAAGAATCAGCGTTCCTTATGGGATACTTCAACGCATGCGTTGGGAGCGATGCTGGGATATGAAATGATCGGATTAGCTAAAACGTGTTGATGTCAACATATGTGACAACGGAAGGCTCCAACTGCAAACTTGCTGTGACCATGCACTGCAAAATGGACACTTTCTTTAAAAGAAACCTTTGCACAAGCACCCGTGGTGCAGAGATGCGTTGTGTCAATGACCTCACATTGATTTGTGCAATAGTTTCAGGTGATTTTTTCCAAACAGCGTTGGTGGTTCTTTTGAAAAAGGATGCAAAACTGTCTACCGATCATCACCTGGTGGGCTGCAAGATATGTCTTGAGAAACAAACAGGGTCTGCACAAGCGTGCGGGTCTCGGAGGTCTTATCGAATAATGAGGGAGGTCCAAGTTGACAAGGTTGTAAGAATAAACTTTACAGTCAGCGTATCGTCCTCTTACTATCCTAGTTCCGAGAGATCCGCAACAAGTTACAGAGAAGGCGAGGGTGAAGCACCTGTCGCTACATCTGCTGCTCGGATATGTGCGTCGAAGCGACATGGTGCATTGAATAATGGTGAATAGCAACTCCATTGTGAAACAAGGAGATAAAAGGCCAGACCAGAAATCCTCCATTGGTTCCTGCAAGTGGAAGATTCAAGCGGCCATTGTGTTTCAAACCTGCATTATGTTTCCACTTCGCTTCATTCGACGCCCGCAGCTCACTGAAGACTACTTTCTTTTCTGCGTGGTTTGACCTTTGAACTGCTTGCCTTGTGTTTGCACCATTTGTGGATGAATGTTCTTTGTGTTGCGCCAGAAAATTCTCGTTTTTCCCCACCGTTTGTACAAACCTCCTCAACATTGACTGATGCTGCTGTTGCAATATTCGATTACTCGCTGAAGACCAAGTAAGACAGATCCACTTTTTAAATTTTGACAAATCATATTCGTCTGGCTCTTTTGCTTTGATTTACGACACGTCGTGCGATGACATTGTACTCGAGCCATTCAGGAACATTCAAACCGTATATGTTACAACGCAGCTCACTTTTAAATTTTTTTTCATCTTTTCCGCTACTGCTTAACGCAACCTGCCTGCTCATGGCAGCTCTCACTCCGAAAATCGCGGACTAACGTTCCCCATTTGACTGTTCCTTTCTGGCAATTTTTTTTCTAATTTTCTAACGCCTTTTTAAGCTTTACAAATTTGTTTGTTTGATCGTTGCATTTGCTTGTCTTCTGTTGCTGATTTGATTTAGTCCAACGTTTAGCCTAAGTTTCTTATTTGTTTGTTTTCTAAGCTCACCGCTGCTGCTGTCGCAAACCTCAGGTAATTTATTGTGAAAAAGACTTTTCATTTTTTAATACGCTTTCTGTCAGGTTGCCCAAGTCTTGTTGCTTGTCCTAGTTCTGATTCCAATGACCGATTTTTTCTGGTTTCCTCAGTGTTCGCTTGGTGTTCTACATTCCTCACCGCTTTTCACTAATCACGTAAACAAGAACACAGCCTCAATCCGTAACGCAAACAACGTTTTGAAAAGTGGCAAATCACAGCCTGTTTCCCGTCACGACACCACAGATTGCTTACGCTCGGGCAAGTCTTATCTCTGATCGTTCGCACTCTTCATTTTCTACCAGCGCTCCTAACTCCATCGCTATGCTGAATGCAGAAAACGAAGACCTTTCCTCTTGCACACAACCACAGTGTGCGGAACCCGCGTCCTTACTTCGGTCTCCAGTCATCCCCCTTTAAAGATTCTTGTTCCCTGCAGTGAACCCTCTGTGTCCACTCCTGACGAGCCGCTGGCTTCGCCTGCATTTTGCAGTAGTGTTGGTCCGGCTTATCTGCCTACTGCATCTAGTAGTGCTACGTTGGAAGAAGCCCATTTTTAGCCAACTTATAGCTCCAAGTGCATACGACATTTGTTCAGGGCATTCAACTACTCATGTTTTTGAGACAACTTGGATTGGGTGTTGTCCACCGCTTCTTTTTCACTGAATTCCACTTTTGTTAAGACGTCTAGGGTTTCGTCTGCCAGTTTTCCAAACCGTGAAGCGATACCTAGTGCTGGAGAATTTACTTCTGAACGATTACAGGCCATTACTGCGTGTTTGCAACAACCCAAACCTGCCTTCAATCAAGGGCCCAAAGTGGGCCATCTGGTCACAGAACCTTTGTCGACTATATTAGACCTACCTTGCCCATCTCAACATAGCCAGAATCAATTGCCGATGTGGTTCGCAAATACCGAAATACTTTTCCGAGATGCTAGTGTGTCAAACGAACGCGTCATGTCAATCGGTTCCGTGGCGCTTTTTCTTTCTCTTAAACTGTCTCTTGGTCGAACTTTCTTTATGACGCCGCTCTTACGTCTTCACCGTACATGCCTGTCAAGAACGCTAATCAAGTGCTGCGTCCACCAACGCCTTTTTGAAATTCACAACTTGCGTCTGCAGGATTGTGAACACTGTTCTACTTTTATGGACCGCCTGACAAACATTACGGGTCATGACTGGGAAGTGATATAAATACCGCGAACTTTGTAATGATTCTATGAATCCAGTCCCTGACCACCTGCATTGGAAATTTGCTGATCACTGCGACACTAATTTGTTAATTTTGCTTGTTACTGTAACACTAATGTGTTGCTGTAGATTCACTTTAGCTGACAGTATACTGCTCGACTCAAAAAACAGACGTGACCAGGATTGTGATCATTCGTCAGCATTGCCATACACGGCAGCGACATATATGGCGTGTATGGCATATGTCGCTGCCATACAACAATATGTCGCTGCCATACACGCCATATTCACAACTTTCACACCCCCAGTAGAACCCAGGCTCTAGAGAGAATTGAGAGATATGTTGAAGACTACAAGGCGCAGATAAAAAATAGACTAGCAGAGAGGATGCAAGGCATTGAATTAACGATGGAAGTGTTTCATCTCCTCTCAGGTCACTTGACGTAGATGTGCATGCCCCCTCAGGCAAGTTTCCATCAGATCCACGTATGTTTGAGTAAACCTGCAATACGAAGCAGCATCTACACACAGAATTTCAATAAAATTAAATTTTGTAGTTTTTCTCTTTGGATGCATCCTGCCTTGGAAGCCCTGTTTGCCCACCCCTTTTCACGCCACTGCAATCTGCATCAAGCGTTTGCTTTTCGAGACGGTTTGGTACCATTTGCTACTTCTGAACATGGTCTTCAACGTGCACGTGATTGGCTTCTATTTGCGTGCGACCAAGCAGGAATGAAAATCAGCACTGAAAACATCGAGGTTCTATGTGTCTCCATAAACTCAAAGACGTTATGCCTACAGTCTGCACGTACACGCCCTTACTCTTCAGCATGTGCAGAAGTTCAAGGACCGGTATTCACAAGTGACGGAAAACAGAAGAAGTACATCCATACATCGTCCAGCAAATGCAGTTCTGCGTGTTCTTTATCACTTTGTGGAAACAAAACTGTTCAAACATCTCAGAGCTGTCATTTTGTGAATCCACTTTTCCTCTGATCTGCATATATGTTCATGAATCTTGGGTGCTGCCTGCAGAAGTGTTACCGCATGCAGACGAGGCAGATATGGGATTTTTTGAGGAGTTCCCTACGTGACACTTCGCGACAAAGTGCCCAGTTGTGAAATTCATAATGCCAGGTGTGTCAAGCCGTTTGTCCTTCATATAGAAAAATCTCTGCTACGTTAGTTCAGCCATGTGTGCAGAAGGTCGCAGGAAAAAAATTAGTGAGACAAATGCTTCTGACAATTCCCAAAGGAATGGGGCCCAGAGGTGGTCCAAAGACCATCTGGAGTGACGTCACCTCCGTCCTTTCTTGGTCCCATATTGGTTTTGAATCAGCAGGACCATCTGCTGATCTTTATGCTTCCCGTGAAGTGTTCGCGTCGTCCTAGGACTGCTGCTCCGCGACCCTCCCCAGAGTATAAGCGGGTATGATACTGAATGAATGCAGATATACTTCTCTTTTGTACACATTTCGTCAGTTTCACGAAAGCGTGAAAAAACTGTAGCGAGACTAGCAGCATGAAACGTTGTATTATCGGCAACACAACAAACGTTTCAAATTCAATTCATCTGTATGATTTTTAATGTGCTATGTTTTATCGCTCTTTTGCTTTACTTAAAAAACAAACATTGATTCAGGTGACTGCTGCATTCCAAGGATGCAATAACTTCAGCATTTCATCTTATGTGACGTTCACCACTGGCTATGGAAAACCTGATCAAGCGCAAAATCCAAAAGTTCAACAATCCGCTGATGCTTGCTTTGTCGTCGTTGAACAAAATCCAACAATTGAACAATATATAGTAAGCTTTGTCTGCATTGCTTTCTATTTGAAAAGACGATGTGCGAAATATTGAATTTTTGAGATGGACTGCACATAAAATTTTATTGTGGAACCTTACGTGAGCTACAAAGAAAAATATAAAATATTCAACGCACGTGAAAAATATATTTCTTTCTTGTTTGCGTCAACAGTAGGACCAGAATTTGTGAAATAACCTATCACATTAACCAGTTCAACGCCACGTGATATACATTTCGTTGAAAACAAAGCGTTTCAGTTCAACTTTGTACAAATTTCGCAACGTTAGCAACAAACACACTCGCAAAATCCCTCTTCGAGAATGATGTGCACTGATGTGATACGCTTCACAATTGGTTGCTTATGGCTAGTAGAAGTTACGTGTGCATGTACAGTACTCTGTTGCGCTCTACTTACTAATTAACAGTCGATTTGCTAAATTTCCTATTTTTCGGATGTCGCATTTCAGCCACATTTATGGCTGAAATGCGAGCATATCTAAACGCATTTAATCTGATTCTTTATTGTCGTAAATGCGTTTAGATATGCTCTTCAGTTAATAATACTAAAATCTCTTTGGATTTCATTTTCTCTCCATATGTAACCACACGATTGTGTTTTTTCAGCTTCACATCACTTGATTTAATTTCAATACTTTGAAGATTATATTGTGCAAGGCATAAGTATCCTGCACCTCTTTAATCACTCAGTAAATGTGATTTAATATAGGCAACTTTAGCCCCAATCCAACAACAGTAGATATCAGAAAACGAGTAAAACATTTTGCACCAAGGTATCAGTGGACATATGGAATAACCCAGAACGCAGCACAGACGTGATAAAGTGGCTGTGACGACCACATGAATCAAAAATGTCAATTTTAAGTTTATCAAAATAAGGACAGATTGTCAGTATGTAAGTTACTTACACTACAGCGAAACCTAAACTATGCCGCACAAAACCTTCTGCTGTACAGCAGCGGCCAAAGATCTGCTTGTAGAACATAGCTGAGTAGAATGGAAAATCACACTCTGCCATGATGTGTAACACTGGGCGGAAGTATCGGGCCGAGTGCAGATGTAAAGGTAAAAACCAAAAATACACAACATCCAAATCAGCACCAAAATATCAGTTAAAAACTAACTGCATCAATAACAATCGTTTCTTGCAGAGTAAAAATGGTGCACAACCCTCTTTCGAAATTGTTGGTTGTAATTGAAATGAACAAATATACTAGATGGTAATATTATTTGCCTTTCTGAAAAGGTAAGAATCTAAAAACAGTTCGTGAAGCGCATCACCCGAATTTTAAATGTGGTTTGTTTTTGTCTGTTTACGGGATGTTGAAAACTGTGTGTGTGAAGCAATTTTCATTTATCTTTTCGATGCAAAGTGGATAAGAAAAAACATTACTATTCGTACTTAAAAAATCAACAGTTTGGTTTTCGATTGGACGACATGTCAACTGCTGTGAAATCTTCATTTTTTTCAATCAACAGATTCTTGCAAGCAGTTCTGTCAGCGAAAATATTTATGTTTTTGATGCAAATGATGGTTTGGATTTTTCAATTCCAACGACAGGACATGGAAACAATACTGAAATCGTGATCAAGGTGAAACAATGTTGTTGATGTGTGACAATGAATGCAAACGTTTATTCACTTTTTAGCAAGTGAATTTATTTTTCGTGTCCTGTGCCATAGTTAAGTATTAATAAAAAACAGGATCACTTTAAATCTAAAAATACTTGCGGTGTATGGCTGACCAGACAGGAAAACTTAATTTTTTTCGATGCTTGTTCACGTTTCCCAAGAAACTTACTCAGTACATGATTACAACATGTAAACTTATTCGCACATTGGGAAAGCATGTGGTTCATATCATTGTCATCTGTGACTTCGTGTCTTGTAAAAGCATCAGTTCCTTCCACGTAACCAAGCAGAACTACGGGTGATGTGTACGAGCATAGAACTAGTGATAGGTGTTGTTGATTTTCAGCACCCAAGAGCGAAACACAGTATTTGTGTTTGGTCTTTGATACAAATCACACTTTGCCAATTGTGTTTGAAGTTTGAAAAGTTAGGATATTGCTGCCCAATGCAAAGATTGCTAAAGTGTTCGTGTGCCAAAATAGGAATAAAAGAAATACTCATTGCTACGTATACTGATAAAATAAATCCACATGGAAATCTGTATGGTAAGATGTTCTTTTTATCGGTTTCAAATCAGAGTGCGACATTTGTTGCCCATGCACCTTGTGTGGGAACACATCCATGTGTTGATTGCACTTACTAATTGGTGCTCTTCAACTTTGCCGTTTCTTTGTGCTGGGCAAAGAAATGCTATCCTTTGAGACATTAGGCAAAGTTTGCTTTTCATCAACGACTGAGCTCATAGAAGTATCTTGGTATTCAACAGCGTCCAAATGCACCAGCTTTTGTTCAGTGACATTTGCGATTTTATCATGGCCTGAAAGTCAAAAAACAAATCGATTGTTTCTAGCATCATAATACCATATAGCTGTACCATGCACACCATGTCCAGCGTAAAGCTGGGCTGCGGAGCTCTTTTAAAAATGACATGGCTCCGGCTCTGGAGCTGTGTTTTTTATAACATGGCTCCGACTGTGTTTTTTTAATACACTTTAATAATTTCGGCATTCGTTATTTCCGTCATGTAGAAAGTAAGCGTGTTATTCCAACATATTTTGAACCTATCTTAAACACTGCTACCACTACCAGGCCTGCGTAGTCGGAAGGAGTTTGATCTTGGGTAGTCGGAGCTGGAAAAAGTATTTAAAAAAATCTGACTCCGGGCTGATCTTCTGCTCGCCGATTGTGACCAGTGTTGCCACTCTGTTATGAAGACAACCCCCAGAATTCACCTTGAAAAAAAAACAGAAAATAATAACAAAGCCAGACATACAAAATGTCTAAAAAAAGTCAAAATCAAACTTGAAATGTACGCTACCGGTACTTGCACATAAAAAGTTAAGGTATTGTGCATTCTTTGCATCACGTTCAAGTCTATTTTTGACCATACTGACAATTTACAAGCAGGCTAGCAGCAAATCAAGTTTATGCAGTAACATTAAAAGTTAGTTATATCTTTTCTAAGAAAGGTTTGATGTTTTCTTTTAGCTTCACTTAAATGCACAAATTGAAACATGTACATGATGCATTCAAGGTCTTACAGTTTTCTTTTCTCCCTGATCATTGCAATATCTCACTACTAATTTAAAATTCACACTTTTGCATTCATACCTATGACAACGCGTCTGTAAAACAATGAACAGATTATCAACCACCGCATCTTCAAAACCAAACTAAGCATTCCAAAATCATACACAATAAGTAGCCCTTGACATATCAGCGATAGATTGGAGTGCTGACATATGCCTAGTCAGTGCTTAATCTGTAAAACATTAGATTTTAAACGATTTGATTAAGCCTAGACCTACTCCACTGTACTGACTACTGTCCTGACACTGCACATTACGCCTACGAAACTACAGTATCCTTGAATGGAAAATACAGTAATACAACATATTTTCCAAAATTTGACCAGAGTAAAAAAACAGATTTGCAATAAAAACCCGAGAACCCCCGATCAAACAGAAAATCCACAGATCTAGTGAAAAATCCCCAGAAATGGCAACACTGACTGTGATTGTTTGTGCCACAAAAATGTGTAAGCTTCACACTTTACGTTTCTGCACAAGGACTTAGTCTCACAAAATGCACAAACATGCACAACGCTGATGTTGACTGACTTGTCCTCATCGCACTCGGCAGTACTTCCACAGTCTGATGTGACTAGAGAAGGTTTCAAGGCTATAGCCTAGGCAGATTTTACAGAAGCGGTCAAACTTTTTTGGAATGCTTCTTTTTGAGTTTATTGTTTAGGCATTTTGCAGCACCCACCCTAGAGTTATCTGCCAGTCTGCTTATCCTGTTTCAGTGCGTTCCGGTGACTGTGAGGAGGCTGTGAGTTCGATTAGACTATCCGCCATTCTGATGGCATCTGTGTTTCGTTACTTCATTGGAATTGAAGATGTCTGAAAAAAGATAAAGACTAACTGGGCATGCCTACATAGAATTGGCAATGAAAAAGAAAAGCGTCTAGATTCTGGACGAACAGATCGCCCGTAGCTACACGAAGGTTACATACTTCTTTTCTCCTTCTAAACCTACTGCTGGTCAGTCCAACTGCATGCATGGAGTTGCTGCAGATTCAGATAATATAATACAAAGAGATGTGAAACCACTGACGGCGAGACTGACCTTCCTACGACTGAAAGCATAGTATGGATATCAATCTCCACTTCAACTACCATCGATATATTTAAGAGTATCATTTCACAAATTGAATGATTGGCACTCACGTGGCACGGTCAAAGTTTCCTCTTGTATGAAAACGGGGCGGCAAAACTTTTATAGCTTATGGGCGGTCAGTATTAGAACTCCGGCAATGTTCATGAATGCAACAGGTTCCCTCATACAGCACAAATGTGGGAACGTGGTTCACAGTAACGCATGACTTATTAGTAACAACAAGGTAGTGCATGATTTGATGCTCAGAGATTGGCAGAAGCGAGCTTCAAAAATAGCAAGTTATTGTAGCAAGCCAATTTTCCAGTGGCGTTAGCGACAGCGTCGCTATTTTTTTAAATAACGGACCTGGAAGCTAGCTATTGAAATTTTTCTGCTACAGCGATTCGCTAATGTGGCGTAAGCGTTGTTTAAACAAAAATGTGCGCAAGGGCTCTTCCGTCTGCTGACATTGCCAATAACTGTTCTTCTCGCTTTTTGCGCTGCTGACTTTGGATAATTCGGTTACGGAAAGCTAGCAATCTTAGGAAAGGAAGTGAGGTTATGTTTGATCTGATCTATCGGTTTCACGTTATTTCGGAAAAAGTCAACATCAGCGACAGGTGACATCAGTGACGGAAGTAGTTTGGACTTGGAAATATGTGCAACAGGTACCGGCAAACTTACTCATAAGTGAGTTGAATGTTTGGAATATGGCACTGCAGCAGATCCCACACTTCGCTGCATGTGTAGCGACATTTTTTGGTTTGGAGTATATGTCTGTAAAACAGCTTTTGCAGCATGAGTTGACTGTAGTGCATTTGGGTGTGAGTATAACCTAATGAGAGTTTATGTTAAAGTTATTGGACGAGTGAGACCAACGACAGTTTTGACGTTCGGACAAAAATAGCACGCTTTATCACTTCCACCACAAAGTCGTAATTTTAGGAAGCACAATACTGCCATATTGCGTTGTTGGGGAGATATTAAAAATTCCCAAATGTATGTGAAGAGCTCAAGATTTAAGAGTTTTTTAACAGAGCCTATTAGTATAGAGTTATAGTCTTAAAGTGAAGAAATATCAAAAACAGATGTTCCAAAAATGAGAAATACTGTTCTTATGAATTGCAACACAAAACATGAACTGTAATTATGGAGACACACGTTGTACTACGTCTTTTTCATCATTTGAGCGAGTTCTTATCCACCGATTGGCCGCATTAGATCTTGGGACAGGTGTTGCACAGCCATTCGATTGTCTGGTCACCCAGTAACGTCAGGCCGTGCAGTCCATATGTAGGTCGATGGATTGGACACTGGAAGACAACATCGTCAAAGGTCTGTCCTTCTGTGCCACACTCACAAGCCACAGAAGGTGCCATACCCCATTTGCGTAAGCAGGAGTGGAAACGTCAGACACCGGTGCAAACGACGTTATGCCGGACCCACACTGTCCTTGACAGGGCCATTCCAGGATGGGGGGTGCCGGTGTCGTGGATGAAAGTGCGAAGTCATACAGTGTTGTCCAACCACTCCGGTGGACAGGTGAGCTCTGAGTGGCGCAGATGTCCATGCTCCATGGCGCGGCATGCTGGAGACAGTGTGGCTCCTTTGCGGCAAAGCTCAGGAAGTTGGATGATGGCAAGGTTATGAAGATTGTCCACTGGTGTAGGATGCAAGTATCTAGCCACAGGTCGCGAGGCGTTGTTGATGACATGAATTAAAGATAGAAGTATACCGCGTTCAAATGTTTCCCAAACACTTTTGTTTTAGATCGCCAGTAAAATGTAGATTCTTGAAAACGTTCAGAACAGAAATCATTTGTCTTTGTGTTTACTTATCTTCTACTTTTTTCAGATATATACTGTAAACTGCGAAGGCACAAGCATTCCAATTGAATTGAATGGAGTCTGCAAATCTCAAAGTAATGAAATTTGGCTAAACTGGTTGCTCGATAATAAAATGTACAACTTACTATCTTTGCTGACATGTATGCAGGCTCTACAGATATGCCAAATGTTTCTGGTCCACCAGTTGCATCAATCGTTGGTGGAACCCTAGGAGGTATAATCCTTCTGCTTATTCTAGTAGCAGGCCTTTGTTTTCTGAAAACCAGGTACCTTCATTCAAATATTCTATCATTGCTTGTCGTTTTTTGCTATGAAACATTTCACATCTAACATAATAGCATAAATCAATTAAACGCAGGAATATGGTTTGTGTTTGCGTCAACTGTGATATGATGAATACGTTAGTGTTTAGTTAAAAGGGAAAATGTGTTGATCGACGTTTCTATTAAAGACGTATTTTTCAGTTGCTTTTTGTCCTATTTATTCAATATTATTGCAGCTGTTGATTTTGTAACTTGAATCCTATATCCATCTCTCTGTTACGCAATAAACAAGGTTCATTTGATTATTGCGGTGAATTTATTGCAGAGTATTTCATTATATTGTATATCGAGACAAACATCACTGTAACTAAAGCACAATTCCAGGAAAAACGAAAGCAGGAAATCCATTATTTTGCTTGCATATCCAAGGACACATTTCCTGTTTTTCAGTTTAAGTTGCTTTCATAAGTCTGTGCACTTTATTTCACGTTCAATGTGTGCTACCTTCAGTAATATATTGCAGAGGAAAATAAATAATACCAAATAATAACGTCATGCATAATGACAATATAATCAGTTGCAAAAAATTCAGGTAAAACAGTGACACTTTCTGAAGATCCATAATTTCGTTTGCATATGCAGTAGAAACAAACTATCAGGTCGTGAAACTGCAAATGCATCAGAGAAAAATATCCTGTCGAACTTTCTGATTGCCATTGCAGTTCATACAACATTAAAATAGAGAAATATTTTGATTTATGATTCCATTGCTTTGAATTTCGGCTGGAATACCTGTTTAATGGAACAATTATCCGGTTCCAACTTGCATGTTTCCCTATGATAATTTTATGAGCTTTATTAAAAGTGTGCCTTTTCTTTTTTTGCTCAACGGGATCACTTATTGCTACGAAAAATTTCATATCCATTTTTTCGTAGTAACAAATTTAATGCTAAGAAATCAATCAAAACCAAGCTTGTTCTTTGGAAAACCTAAGAAAAATCTTTTCATGACGAACTCTCTTACTATCACGTCGGATGTGATAGTTAAGCTTTCATTAATTAACAAACATAATCCTAATGGAGAGAAAAATTTTTAAGGACAGTCGAGTTGCAACATGTTGGAAAGGCAATGTTTGTATTTTCCAAATAATTTTCGTGTATTTGAGAAAAAGAAAACATAGAAAGATATCATAACATCATCGCTTTTAATTTCAGAAACTCCAGAAGTCACCATCAATCAGAAAGCAATCCAAATCAGTTTGAAGGTAATCGATGTTGCTCGTGATGCAATAATAATAGTTATGGTATTTCACAAAGTTCACTTGCGATTTACTCACAATAAAAAACACAGTGATCGCGATAAAGAGAAATGCGAACAAACTTATATTTGACAATGTTACAGATCAGTCGAAAGGGTCAAGACAATCTTTCCAATTTCGGCTTAAATCTGTTGTAAGTGCATGACTTGTACATTGCCGTGTAGTGTTTTAATCATGATGTAGTAAGCAGGTTCTTCATCCATCAGCTATGCTTATATTTTTCTGTGAATAATGTGTTTGTTTTAATCTTGTTTTGTTTTGATCATTTGGTTGAAGTACTAAATGTTTGAAATGCAATTATGATGGTGCTTGGTGACAGAAATCGGATATCTCAAACAACACCTCGCCGTATTCACAGTATGAAAACACTGAAAATGACACAGGTAATTTGCTTAGCTTTTTTGAAATAAAGTAAAGAGACGTTTATTACTAGTTTCGAAATATCATATTCTGATTATACTGTAGGCTAATCAGCATTTTCTAACGCGATCATTTTGTGTGACCATGAAACCCAAAGCTGATCAGCCTATACGTTCAAACATGTTTTGGAAATAGACTGTAAAAATATTTGTTTGTAAGATCAAGGGTTTCAACTTGTCATACGACACTTAGCCGTGATGTGCTAATACTTTTTCAAAAATTAATTTTTGCAGATGCAGTATATGAAACGGTTGGATTGGTTTTCACTGCAACTTCCATGTTAGAAGCCTACAAACTTAAATGCAAAGACAACGGCCAATCGTTCAGAGAAGAATTTGAGGTTTGTCAAACGATGAGCCTATTTATCATTTAGTGCATATAAAAGTGAAACTAAAACGCAAGTTCATTATTGAGGTAAGATGTATGAAAATCACTCGAAAGTAATTTTTTGCATGAATAGGAACAGTCATTATGATTGAAAAATATGAGTAGTCTTATTGCGTGTTGACTGATAATAAAAATATTGCAAAATATTCAGCACTACTTCAGAGCAAAGCAGACCAAATATCTTTCAGAGCATATCATTTCAGAGTATAAGGAGAGACTCATCAAAAAGCTCAAATCCCAGTAAGGAAAACCGTCATCCACGCAACCTTCAAATTTATGGTTACGAAAACATTGACCCTGGTAAGTTCCCAACTGAATTTAGCAATACTAGTCAATGGCGTAGGTGACATTCTTTTGCAATTTGTAAACTTTCTGACCTTTTTTGGGTGTTTGGTAACACAGCATGTTGGCATCAAACTCCACAAATTGTTCGAATTTGACATCAAACTTTACTTCAATGAGTGTTTTGGTCTTTTGTGTTTGGATAAGTCTTAGGATATCTAACGAAGAATGATTTATACCCCTTTCTGGTCTGCACTGAACACTCTTCATTGAAACAGTACGTGGCGGACAATGTAGTGAGTTTCATTTGCTAGACCGTGTGAGCCAAAGTGTTTCATCAAATCGAGAAAATCAAACATTTTTTTAGAAACGAACCTGCAATTGACTTTCGTCCTTGCTTGGAATATAATGGGAATTTTGGCATGTCCGGCTTTGGTTTGCTTTTCCCCATATAGGCCACTTTTTCATTCAACGTTTCTGCTGAAAGTGATTCTTCCAACAATAACCAAATATCCACGTTTACAAATTTATGCAGAAATGTATTTAATGGCTTGAAACAAACGAATGGTATATCTCAAAATTTAATCTTAATTACACAAAAACTATTTTCATGTTCTAATGCATTCGACAATTTACAACTAAAAACAATGCAAGCTTTCAGCAATTAGTGTTGTGCAGAACAATATAAAGGCCTACTTGATCCAAATTCCAAAAATTTGAAACACCCAGGATGTTGTGGAAACAAGGAGTGATATAATTTTTTGAAAACCACACTTCAGTCAAATCTGGAACACACAGTATAGCTTTACAGCATTGGCTCTCAAATTGGGATATGCAAATGTGCTCCAAGTGGTGCACGGATTTCATAACAAACGTGTAACGTGAAGTCCGATATTCGTAGGCTCATTTCTGATTATCGTGCTCTCTTACTTAGTTAAAGGGTGCTTCATAGACAAAATATTGCACAATTTGGAAGGGAACACACAGTATAGATGCAGGGCGATAATTTGTGGGACTCCATGGGTTTTCCGGCTTTGGAATTGCAAAAATTAATGCTCTTCTCGAGTTCCTAGGCATTTAGAGTTGGCGCATGCAGCAAATGAAGAAATCGCATAACCAAGATTTGACAGCTGACGCATCATGCAATATAAACCCCTGTGAAACAGAATCCAGACCCGGCGACTTTCCTGACTCGAGGTGCTTGAGGTCGATAACAAGTTCCTCTGCCGTTAGGGGGGCAGATTTACTGTCTCCATCGCGTGTTGGGACCTTCCGTAGGTCGGACACCTCTTTGTTGATGAGCCTGCGGTGGACTCGCAGGCCCTCGTGTTGTGTGCTCCGTTCTTCTCGCGTTGTGATGTGATGGAGTTGTTGAGATGGGGCACAGACCAAAGGAGTGTCATAACGTACCAGTAAGTTGTTTGGTGGTGCACCGCGCCTTGCGTCTAGAGTGCGAGAAGTCAATGGAATTCACATCTTCCTCCCCATCGCTACTACATCTTCTAATCGAGCCGTGAAAGCAGCGACGAAGCAGCTCAGCCAGATTCAGTCCACACTGGGGCTTGGAGGATAGAGCGATAACAGGCTTGCTACTCTTATCCCAATATGACACACAGTTCATGCGGTGGTCACGTGGGATATATGGTTTAGCCGCAAGTAGCACGCTCTCGTATATTTCATGGTATGCCTTCTGGATGTTTGTTGTGTCCGGTAGTGGCAACCTCTCAACAGATTCTCCTGTAAGAAGGCAAAGACGCTTTCAGTCAGCATTTCAAAATTTCCAACGCTTTACCGGATCCTTGTAGGCAGGAATCGTGTGCCTGGGTGACGTCGTGAGAGAGAATCTGTGTTGTGACCGCAGGAACTTTTATAGAACACGTCGGTCAGCCAGTTGGTTGTCCTGGCCGACTCTCGCGAAGACCAAGTCCGAGTTGGTGCCAACGTTATATCGGTGAGAGAAGAAACTTTCTACACATTTTGGATTGTGCAAAACCTCAAGGTTGTAGGCTGCTGCCTAGGAGTCCAGGCTCTCATTGTCAAGAGATGTTGTACTATATCCCCAGTTGACGTGCTGTCAGTTGAAGTTGCCAGAGTGCAGACTGGGGTGTGGGAACGTAGGGATTTGCCGTTCGTGTGAATCGCGAGGGTGGAGGTTTGTAGGCGTTAATGATCTTGTATCCTACGATGTCTGCGCACAACCACTCAGTCTCTGATTGTTCTGGTGACTGATCGACCCGTGACAATTCCATCCGCTCGTGAACAAACGTGGCAAGGCCGTGCTTCCTGCTCAGAGATGACCCAGCTACGAAGAAGTGGGTCATGATTACCTTGTCTGCGCAGTGCAGTGGGTTTCCTAGGACGATCACGAGTGCCTTGTTCGTGTAAATTGCCTGCTCGATGACGCTGATCATGATTGCGGTGACTCCCTCAGTGTTCAGTTGCATTATATCGGGTCTTCGGTCGTCTTCAAAAACAGGGATGCTTTCGCGCCTTGAAAAGGGCGTTTTCCTACCCAGGGAGCGCCGAACACATGCAAAACGGGTAGCGGTGATTGCTCCCGTAGCCACAAATGTAGCAGGCATTTCAANAAATGCTGCAACNGGGATGGCCACCACGTGAAGGCACCTGTTCACTTTCATCCTCCCCACTGTCCAATGGGACAAATATCGAGTCCACTGTCCCATCTCATATCAAGCAACAAATCCTATAAGAATCCCAACCCATGAACTAGACTGATTATTTAATATTGCAATTGCACTGTCACGCACTAGGCACTAAATTACATTATTACACAGACAAATCAAAGTTTAATTTCCATTACATCTATCTATTTAAATGCAACCAGGCAAAGAGGAAAACGTGAAAGATTTGTGATCCAAATTTTATACATAATTGGATTCTGCGCAAACATTCAAATTTCACAGATGTTACGACAAGCATTTGAAACAAAACTGTTGAAACGAAATTGTAGTTTAACATTACCTAAACTGTAAACAACGCCAAAACTGATTGGTTGAATTAGGCAAATCAGTTTTTCTGTGCAAAATCTATCGCCGTGATCCGACTTTCACGACAGAGAAAGACTGCTTTTGATGAATTGAGGCTTTAGGTTTTAACGTTAAATAACAATTTATTGATGTTTGATTGCAGACGACATTGATAAATAAGCTTACATGGACAAGTACATAACATTTTTTTCAATCTAATTTGAGACCTTGTCTCTAACACATATATGTAGATGCTTCTGCCTTTCCCGTCAAGCGCTCGGACTACAAAAAATTTTCCGTACTTCCTTCCTATGAAATACCAGCCAAGTAAATGTACTTCCTTGGTTAAACTTTCGGTATTTTTAATGCAGGTTATCACCTCCGTGTCGGAGTTCCCAATAATGGGGGAGAAGACTTTATGAACGCTGTTTATATTCCCGTAAGTACAAACAGTTTCATCTTTTCATCTGTTTTGTCAGCAATTATTGTTTTTGATTGCTGTGCTTCACAATTAATAACTGCAATCAAACTAGCATTTACATTGCAGCGTCGTCGTCGTAAGATGTTTTGATTGATAGTTTCATTTCATTTGTTGCGATACAATAAGAAAAATCAAAAATATCAATACGTGTGATGTGTAATTTTGGTAAATAGAATGGTTAACTTTGAAGGGCTATGAAGACGAAAGAAAATTTATTGCAACTCAAGAGCCTGCACTTTCTTCTTTCAATGATTTCTGGACAATGACATGGCAACAAAGTTCACTAATCATCATAATGCTGACGCAGGTGAAAGAAAACAAAACGTACTTTTTCATAAAAATGCTTAGGCTATTTTATGCGTTCGTATCCATTACGAAACATGTTTTGAAAGGTGCTGATTAAAGCTATATGAACTATGAAATGCAAAAACCTACTGTAAGTCACAAAACAACATGTCTATGAATGCTGAACGGTAGATCACTGGAAAATGAAATACAGTAGTTAAATCCAAAATGTGCCAATTCTCGACAACGTCAAAACCAACCTTCATGAGACAAAGAAATGTTCTGAGTTTGCATGCACCTAAGCAAACTGGCAATGAAAGTAAATCATTTTTAATGGCACATTTTATTTTAGCTTTATATTGGATCCAGAACATGCTTTAGACTAGTTGCACACTTGTTTTTTCTCAATGCATAAAACGCAAGATATCATGTAATCTATCTTCCCTTTGCGTAGAAACATTTCAACCTCCAAATAACCCGTAAATAACCAATGCCAGCATTAGATGAAATTAGGCACACCAAGAAAAATTGAAATGCATGATAGCTTGCACGGTTTTAAAAGGTTGCAAGTAAACATCGAAAAGGACATAATTGCATTGAACCTGAATTTAACATCCCCTCCTCTCCAAGCACTTCAGCAGCTTTTTTTATCTTTCGTAACGTTTCACTATTGGCATAACATGGCTGCGAAAGTGTGACACAGCACTCAGGAAAACACTTCCAAATTCATTTGCTTTCATTCAGCTTTGTTTTGCTGAGAATCGTTATTTGTGTATGAAATTTTGCATTTCAGGTGTAGTAATAAACTTTACATGTATGTAAAATGTCCACTTTTCAGGTATAAAAATATTTTATATATATCAAATGTGAGATAAACAGTGATATACTGATAGACTTGAAAGTTATCCACACTTTGCTAAACAACATTCCAATCAAGATTTTGCTAGGTACACTTGCAAGACGTTAGTAGCAAAAAGGGACCAAATACATCGTCCGTCTTGTCCACATAAGAAAAACCCTTTCCCTTTCAGGTGTAGTGATTGCTGGAGTAACAAACGTCAATGGGTGTTATCACGCAACTGCGAACCCACACTAGACCATTGTTCCATTAATGTATCATGTTGTTGCCAGCGGGGAGGCAGTTTGGGGCAACTGCCCCCCTAAACCTCTGTGCCGCCCCCTTGAATGGCGACCCTTTGCCATAAATGCGCCCCTTTTTGGTGCCCATGGAAGTAGAAACAGATTTTAAAATACCCTGAAGTAAACAATGTTTTTCGCTGAGTTAAACGTCAGGGTTTACGCGCCGGACTTTACACAACATTTTGTCGAATAGCGTGAACGATGCTATTGTTTCGTAATAGTTCCACCGTTTCGTTATTTGTTTGCCACACGAGAACTGCCCAAACNTCACAAACGTAGTCCCGTTCGCAGTTCTCGACTTGCCGCTGTGCTGTATGAAAATAGTCTGTTTTTTTTACAAGTTTATTCTTCAGTGCCTGATGATCGCCCTGCAACGAAAAGGAAAGGCAGCTGTAAAAATAGGAATGCAATGTGGAAAACGTGTTACTGACTCAAGATTTAACAAGCCTCTGAAATGAAAACGAAAAAACAGTTTCAGGGTATTGCCAGTGCAGTTCGTGAGTCCGCAGTTTGCCTGCATCGTAGTTTTGCAACATAAACGTGAGTGCATGGATTTCTTGACGGAACTAATCTCCAGATTGACAGGGGCGTAACGAGGTTAGGTAGCGCCGGGGGCAAGATGCAAGTTTTGCGCCCCCATTGTCGAACCTGAGGTCTTCCTGAAGCAAATGTACTGTATTGAAGAATGTGCGTGTGACATTGTTGGGATTCTTTGGCGTCCCCGCAATCATGCGGCGCCTCTGCAGTATCTTTGACCCCCCGCAGTATTTCAGCGCCCCCAGAGTGATTCTGCGCCCGGGTAATTGCGCCCCCTTGCCCCTTCGTTACCCCCCTGCTGATTGAACCATAATGCAGCGTGTAAAAAGCTACAGATGTTTACGTTACCAAACAACTTGCCGCTATGTGACAAAAATGGATTAAACGTGCTTGATTAACTCAAAGAATTATGACCTACGTAACTATGCACTTGTGCAACTCCTCACTTCATATACATGGACAACGCAGAGGAGTATTGAATTATTGTTAGGGGTGCAATGGAGTTCGATGGTACCCGGGGCAAGAAGCAAGTTTGGTGCCCCTACGTTCGAACCTGAGNTCTTTCTGAAGAAAATGTACTGCACTGAAGTTCTTGTGACATTGNTAGGATTTTTCGGCGCTCCGCAGTCATTTGGCGCCCTCATAGTGATTTGGCTCCCGGGGAATTTTGNCCCTTGCCCCCCGTCGTTACGCCCCTGACTACTGCGCGCAGCGATGCCCCTCAACTAAATCATGGCACACAGCTCTAACCAGAGGCATACGGGAACCATGAACTTTAAGGCCAATCCGCACTAAGGACTTGCCAGGAGTAGCCGGGCACGATTCTTTGTTTGTTTTGTTGCGTCAGGTAATTCTGCGCTCGCACGCGACTCGACACGGCAACTCCTTTTTCCAAGATGTTCTAAAAAATAGTGTTTTCTGCACCACTGTAGGATGCACATACTCTTTGCATTGCAAATATCTTGTCATTTTGCTGGTGGTCAAGTTTCGTCTATTTTTTTGCATGCAGTCGAAGTGCAACAAATACTGGCCTGACTTGGGGAAAATCAAAGTATACGGAAGTGTTGAGGTGGAAACAACAGAAGAGAAATCTTTCGGGGGACTTACGAAAAGGCTATTCAAAGTTTCGTTTGCACGAGTAAGGAATAGGTTACATCGTTGTTAGATTTTTTCATATCTGTTGGTTAACTCCTGCCATAACCAGATATATTGTATGTTGCTCTACCCTAGCACTTCTGAACATTTACTTTGAACTCTTACATGATTTTAATGCAGTTTTTGGATTATTGTAAATCTATCCCATTCAGGAGTAGCAATATAAACGTTAATACTGCTTCAAAGCATAATGAAGTTTAAGTTAGTAAATTCCCGTTATGATTTCGGTTGTGTTTTTCGATCCGTTGCGACGGTTCAGTTCTTGATTGTATAATGTCAAGCCAATAAATTACTGCACCCACGAATTTCTGTGGTAATTCACGCAATGCTTCAAACCGACAGCCGATTCAAAATCCTTACGAGGAAACTTTGCAAACTAGACGCTGTACTACTGATAGGCAGCAAGTACAAAAGCACGTGGACTCAATGACAACAAGCACACGGCAATGAATAAACGCAAAAGTGACGTTACTGTTTGTGAGAAGCCAAAATTGATTTTTTCATGCAACCTAGCATTGCAACCGTGGAATTTTGTAAATTGTTGCTGCCACATACATTAGGTCGTTCTTGCTTTTGTGCTTACACATGTTGACGGAATCCAGGTTTTGTGCTATCACTGTTTGTCCATCTGGGTCTGGAGAAAGGCACTGTGGACATTTTTAGGAATCCGGTTGTAACTGATCGCGTCAACCCAACTAAATCCTACAACGTGTAGCATTCATCCGCAATATGCATCCCCAAGCAGGTATTTTTTATCAAAGCTCACAAACGGGGTCCAGTACAATTTAATTGTTAGTCCATATTGACTAGCAACATAGACGCAGCAAGAAGGGGCGCAGGGGGTCATGGACTCCCCAAATGTTTAGCATATAGAGTCATTTTGTGCTTCAAAATGCGGTGTCCCAAACAAAATAGTGTTATTCGCAAAAAATCATATTTTTGATCCCACAACTTTCTTTGGCCCTCCCAAATTTGTGGGCTGCCAGCGCAACTTACTTGCAAATCTGCCCAGTAAATCCAAACATCACATCCCCTTGTTTACCAACAAAAACGCAAATATGGAATTACATCCATATATTGTCTTTTCTAGTTCACTATAACGTTTTGCCAGTATGTTTGCTTCTACCTTGACATGATTGTAACCGATAAAGAACTTTGTTGTCTTTCAACTGGACACTTGGTGCAAAGTCATCAGAGCGACAATAAAATTGCGGTGTTGTCACGTCTAAGCTGTCTAACTGGAGCGGCAGAAGAAATGAAATAACAACCGTCAATGAGGATAATTACGCAGCTGTGAAACCAATTTGGACAATTGTTTCATTATTAGAACATGTTCTGGCTAAAGCAACCGCAACAAATATTAATCGAGTTGTTTTGTTGTGCCAGGACATATATGAAATGGATGCTATGAACCCACAAGGTTGCGGTATGTATTTTTGGCAGTAGTTATTAACGGGTCAACTCGTATAAACGTTTTGGCAGGAACGAAGATTTGTGACACAGTTCCAATATGCCACCTGGCCAGAGCATGGAATTCCAATGACAACATCTGCCTTGATGCACTTGCGAGAAACGACAAAAGAAATGCACAAACACTTTTGTCCCATCATTGTTCACTGCAGGTGATGCATGCTGCTGATTTCTCCAGGTATTCACAAATATGTGTCGCTATATTTCACACTATTTTGCAGTGATGGTGCCGGAAAGACAGGAACGTTCATTGCCATGGATTACCTCTGCGATCAACTCGATTCCGAAGGTCAATGCGATGTTATAAGCTTCATCATTAAAATGAGAGAAAACAGAACGGATATGGTGCAGAGTTGGGTAAGTGGTTATTCATGATTGAGTTGGCTCAGGGCGTAGAAGATTACGTTCAACGTGCGTAAAATTGTGATGTACGTCTTCCTCCTTACGAAAATACATCCGACAGACAAGCAATTATAATTAGATATGAACGATGCAACAAATTGTTTCAGTCTTTGCTTGACAATTGTCTGGCCGATACCATTCGAGATAATTCATTCGCCAGATTTTTATCAAGTTTCAAAGCTTGCAAACATGGCCCTTGGCAGTTAGCAACTAATTATTGGTTTCGCATTGCTCATATGGTGCTATATTTGAATTTTTCTGTAAGTCAAAAGTTGCATTTTGTGAACTATAATAAAAAACGTGTTTTCTTGCACTCGCTGTTGCGTTCTGAACACATAATTGGCCACACGCTAATTACATGAATAATAACTGCAGTTGGCTCTACCAAGCATGTGTACTGAAAACACTTGGAGGTATTGGCAACAATTCATGTCGCTGGAGATGGGGAGGTTTGGACAGAATGGACAGACAGATTCGTGCATCGCTGCATGCACTTCATCTACACGTATATAATATCAAAACATATTATCTGGTCACTTTTTGTCAGATGTTTATTTCTAATCGATGAAAAGCTTTCCTCATTTTATCTCAATCTTTGTGGAAAACACGCTGGGATACGAAATTAATGGCACACCCTTCACCTATTCAGCAAAATAAGAAATAAAAGCTGGAAGAGTGGCTGAATTCTAAGCATGGCTTTTTCTTTCTTTTCGCGAATACCTTTGAAAACAGTTTCATGCTGTGAATGAGACGTGAGCTGTACATCCGTTCAAGCAGCAACACAGATGTCGTAAGAAAAATTAAGAAATGATGGAAGCTTCGCAAAGAGCTTCGCAACGATATTGCTTGTGTTACGGCAAGTAACACTGTAGAGTTACAGCAGGCAAATTGTTTACGCGCTCCTTTTAAACAAGAATTCGCTTCAAACGCAAAATCCATGCTATTGACCGCATTGAACCACGCCATGAAGAAAATCTGCTGAAGCGTTCGGTAAGATTCAATAGGCACGTAACCTGTACCGACGCTACCTGCTGTTTTCCACGGTGCGATGCCAGAAATTCTTCAGGCAGATCGGGAAGGTGAACCGGCGTCTGAGGCAAATTTTCGTCTTCGAGATATAAAAACTCTGTGCCTTTGAACCAAAGGTCAGTCCGCGTGAGACGTGGTCGGCAATGCGTTTCGAGTCGACGTATCTCCACTGCGTCGGATTAGAGCTCTGCTCAATATTGGTCAAACGATTCGCTACAAAAACAGGATAGCGTGTAGACGTGTTATGAATCATTTGGAGCACTGACGTTGAATCCGTCCAAAATAGAGAGTTTCAACACTGAAAATCAGTCTCGCAACGAATGAAAGTGTCGACCTGCACAGCGAGACAAGCTGCCATCAGTTCCAGTTGAGGTATGGAGACTGACTTGATGGGCATGAGCCGCGCTTTTGCAAACATGAAGCTGCAGTGAACCTTCTTGTCTTCGGTGAACACTCTCAAGTATGTTACTGTACCATATCCATTCATAGATGCATCTGAAATATGATGTAAGCATATCCAACAGTTCGAAAGTTCAGAACGTGGAATGATGCAGCGCGGTATTTTTAATCCGGACGGACCAGGAAGGTATGATACCCATTTTAACCAGGCTTCGCTGTCGGCTTCTGGTATGCTTTCGTCCCAACCGATTCCCTTCCTGCACAAATTTTGAAGAATTATTTTTGCGAGCAACGAAACTGGTGCAACGAACCCCAACGGATCGAACAGCACTTATCATCGACGAAATACCTCTCCGTGAGCAACGTTTTTCTTTCACGGCCACACCAAGAGCGAAACGGTCGCTCTTCACGTCCCACGTAATCCTTAACATGTGGTGGGTCGTTTTGTCGTTCAAAACTAACGACGCATTGCTTTGCACCGAGCGAGGTTCTGAGACACTTTCCAGAACTGTGTCATGGTTTGTCAACCATTTACCGAGACGGAACCCTCCTCGTTCCAACAGTGACAATTGCTGCACTAACCTTGTCGCTTCTTCAACGGAATGT
>JGI24159J19872_10001389_pt1 | contig 26431 bp, 20 predicted proteins | sample Ectturendosymbi4_FD_19872 | JGI IMG/M metagenome (IMG submission 19872)
TTCAAATCAAGAACCTTCGTTTTTAATTGTCGTTTGGAATAGTCTCCAACACCCGTAGTAATTTGTGTACAACAATTGTCATTGCAGGAAATTTTGATGAAATAATAACAAGAAGCGGGTTGATTCTGTTTATATTGCAACGGAAATTAATAGAACGTAAAGAAGCCAATAATTCGCAATGACTGAAAGCACGAAAATAACGAAAAAACGAAAGCGAGAAAGCACGATCATTCATGGGCGTCCGCAGATATTTTTCCAANNGGGGCAACGTCGACATTTTGTTCATCATTTTCAAATTGCTGACGATCAGTGTTCCCTCCAAGATAATTTTATACTGAGCAAATATTTGTTTTAGTGAGCATGATTATTTTAGGGCTGAATAAGTGGAGTTTTGAATGAGTTACAAACTTTGTGAATCATATATTAAATATATAATCTTATCAAAATACGAATAAAATACACATTTCTTTGGAATAGCTCCTTGTTTTCGGTGCAGCTTCCATTGTTTTGGGATGTTGCAAGTGCACGAGAATGTGACTTCACTGCGTGATAATTCTGGTGATCCTGAGTATTTGCGCACCTTAGAGGGAATATTGCTGACGATGCAATGCAAATGGACGTTCACAAAACGTTTTATTCTTTTTACACTACAAAGAAAATCCCCCTTGATACGGTAACAATCACAACAAAAACGTTTCGTTGGCAGCAATAGCCAGGTATATTAGTATTACGACAATTTACGCAGTAGGCTATCTGCGGATTGTCAACGCATGGCATTTCTTTTCAAGTAAGCATTGCCATGATCTGTAAAGAAAGAAGCATTGGATTACCATGGTTTGCAACGAAACCACAAATGATGGCTTTATTTTACTTAGTAAGCAGGGCCGCACCCAGCTGATGTATTCAACTGAACTAACAACTGAATATGTATTTGAAGATTTCGGGGGGAATTACCCGGTTGCTTTCCCCCTGATTGCTGGATCAGCTAGCAAGACTTGTCAGCATCACTTAGTTAGAAACAAGAGCTGCAAACGTCTGGGATCTCGTCCAAAGCGATCAATAAACCTTGCCAAACAAACCGGAAAATTAAGTAGACCTGTATNTTGATACGACTACNGACAAACTTACTAAACTAGAACACCACGCAGGTTTTGCAAAATTGACCAGATGNANTATGAAATCTCGCCACAGCAAATATAGCTTTGCACTCAATATACACTCGGATGTCAGAACTAAACCTTAACGATTAAACGTATTCCCACAAGTCTACATAGATGTATTCTAACAAGCCACGTAATTTTATAATGAATGAAAAGAAGCCTGCATAAGAGTGGTTTGACACTCAGGCACATTGGTCACACTCGCACTAATAATGGATTTTTCTAACTTATGGAAGCATTGCTATAGACTCAGTCACGCTTCCTTTCACAAAGAATAAATGTACTTGGCTTACCGCTATCAGCATGTCACTGTCTCGCTGCATTACCTGCCATGATATGTGCGTTCAACAGTCTCATGCAACAATACGCCTGCTACCGTAACATAAAGTGCACATTTGCCGATTTGTTGTCATGTTATTGTGACGCAATGAAGATCAACAGTAGAACAATATGCTCGCGACTTTCGCAACCCGCTTCTGCAGGCAAAGGAAGGGACATGAGTGAACTGCAAGCTTATCACTGCATGACACTGCAACTGTGAACCTGACTCCTGCGCAATGTGAGTTTCATACCGGAAAAAAAACTCATTGCAAGAATCAAATCAATTAGATGCCGACATCAGGTTTTTCCAGAAATATTTGGCTCTTAATCCCAATTTCCAGGCGAGGGGCAAATGCCCGTTTTGCCTCCCCTGGGGACGCCCACAGGATCATTGAGTATTTTATATCAGGTTCCATAAACACGGGCAGCTCATCTAATGAAACGAAGAAACGTTTTTGACTAATTGTTAGCATAAGTTAATTTTTAGCATCTTTAGCGATGAGTAATGTGCGGTACGAAAATATTTTTGGCGATGCTTTTCAATGAAATCAAGTGTCATGTCAAATTGTCAACACCTCCTTAGCTTTAGTGATGAGGGCAGGCGCGGACACAGTCCGCGTTATTGCTTTTTGACGTGAAAGTAATTCAGCCAGTTTGCTATTGGCATTGTTTCCTGCAAAACGCCCAGGTGCAAAGCAACAAGAACACACGCTGTCTGTAAACTGATGAAACATTTTCAAAATTGCAACTGGGAGACTGAAAAAAATCTTAATTTATCCAATAGATGCTCCCAAATCGAAGACGTTTCGGTGAAGAGGTACTTAAGAGAAGCGGAAAGATAGAAGAAAACCTAAAAACCTAAGGGCCACATTAAAAAAAACAAACACAAAAAGCAAGAAAATCAATAAGTGAGGACATCGTTCAACAGTGACTCAGCAGATGCAAAATGCAGTGACTCAGCAGATGCTCTGGTGAAAAACAGACCCAGCAATGGTCTGCTGAAAATCAGTCGCGATTCTACCGTCACGGGTCAATATGAAACTAGTATTTGGGCACTTTGAAAGCCAACAATGTCACACAGCTTTTTTAAAGAGTGGCAAAATAAGTTTTTGCAAATCTTAAAGGCCCGCAGAATTCACGTTTGTCCCAGCCACATATTTGACATTACTTGCCAGCCGCTAGCCGCTAACTAATTAGCTAATTAGTCAGTGTTTCTCAACCTTTTTAAGACACGGACTATTTTCGGATCAGTATAAACCTTCGCGGACTCAAGATAGACTAAGACCACGAGAATGATACACACACTAGTTTTATCATATTCGGTTCATCGCCCACATTCGCAAATGTCAACTGCGAATCTTGTTTCTGTGTTTGTTTCACAAGTTTGACGAAATAAGGGCGTGTGGTCTTCAACGCACACCTGATGTCGTCTTCTGGTTTGAAGTTGGTATCGGTGCCTGGTTTTAAAAATAGTTATATGGTTGAAAAACAGCTTCACAACGGTATGTAGTTGGAAAAAACGAGCTTTTGTTGCCTGCCGACAACGGTCAGAGAGATTTGTTTCCGTTGTCTGGACATCCACTCAAAATTGAGTCAGACTCTACAGCTGTTGACTTTGCAGCTCAATCAGCTGTTCAGCAATGCAATCTACTTCACAATGAACCTGAACTCCGCCACCTCAAAAGGGCTTCGCAACCACTTAAATGATTTGGTGTGATTGTGACAAGGGATATATATACCCATCGTGGAGAGATGTAGGAAGGCGCGCAAGAAAATTTGCCAAATGGAGAGCTAATCAATTTCTACCTCTTCTGCAAATGCGTTTAATGCTAAAAACGCAGATATACTTCCATTTTCAATTCGATGAATCCACAACTGTATCTTAATTTTGAACAACGATGTCTCGGACACATCTAAATGTATTTCACCTTTTACGTGCCTGGAGCTGTTTAGCTGATTCAAACATATGAAAAATCAACTAAGAAAAATTTGGCAATAAACTTGCTGTCGGAGAAGCGTTCAGCAAAGCTATTATTCTGTTCTTTCAATTTACGCACCGGTGCCATTGCCAGGGCAACTCTCTCCAGCATCTTTCCTCATGAGCCAACGGATGTTTAAATGAAACAAACGTCCAGTGTGTTCTACCTACATCTCGCCACACATAACGAATGGGTATGGGTTGTGAACCCTTTAACGACCGCGCCGGCCTATAATAGGAGGAACGTATTTGTCAATAACTCGCCAGCCTCTATAGCTAGAAAGTTGTTCAAACCCTTTACAGATTTGGGTCTAGTTTTGATTAACAAAAATTATTTGATTCTAGTTTCGATTTAGTTTTGATCCTAGTTTCGTCTAGTTTCGATTAAAAAAATTATTTGATTTGAGTGTGGGTTTTCTCTTGGTGACATCACAATGAGGAGATATTTTTGAATTTTTGACTAACTTTGACGGACCTTGGGGCGCCAATCCAATGAGCCATTTTTTGAATTAAACTTTTTTTTGAAATTAGACGATCAGCCACGTCCATAAAGCCCTTGACTGACCTTCTAACATGTCTGGAACCAAAGTTGTGGCCCAAAAAACATTTTGCCCCCAAATCAGAAAAATGCAAAAATACATTGAGTCTCCCGCTGGCGGCATTTCAGCTAGCGACATGTCGCCGCTAGAACATGATAGCGAGCTATTCGAACCCTCAAAAGACTCGTGAAGTCTTGTAGTTTGCACTGAAAAAAAAAAAACTTTTGAGATTTGGGTTTGGGGTTTTCGGTGGGCGTCGTCAGAAAAAGGATAGGTTTTGCATCTTTTTGTTTTGTTTTTGTGACGTCATCGCCAGGACAATGAGCCGAAATTGTGGCTCAAAATTTGGTTGGATTCTTGGCTGGAATATGAAGCTGTTGACGCGTAGATCGACTTCCTGGCGTTTCTGGTGCCAAATATATGGCCGAAAGACCCCTAATCTTGTAAGGATTCCCTAGGAAATTAGTGGGGATTCCCTTAATTAATTTCTGCTTGTTTTTCCATAACGCTTGAACCAGAAATNCTATAAAGTCCATCAAACCCTCTAAAGACTCGTATTGTAGCCTNGAATCCAAAAAAACTTTGAGNCACAAAATCTGATTGATTGTTCGACTCCCAGGATATGCCGTCATCATCCAAATGTAAACAAATATGCATAAACATCCTCTCANTATGTAAACATCAACAAAAAACCCGACATTTCAAGCTAAAATTTTTTTGACGTCTAAACTACAAGTNTTCACGAAAGTTTAGAGGTCTTGAACACCTCTCTAGCCTCATCTGGCTGCGAGTTATGGCCATATTCAAACTGGGTGTTATTCAACCCAGGTTTCCTTTTGTAGGGGTAGACATTTTGACCACTTTTTGGTTTTTGTGGCATAGTTTTGGCTCCAGAAATGCTACAAAGCCAATCAAGGGCTCTAAAGACTCGGATGATACTCTAGTTTCCAACAAAAACTTGAGGCCAAATATTGGCTCATTGAATTGGGCTCCAGGGCCGCGGAAAGTAGGCAACAAAAACGCTAAAACAACCCCACTTGTGACGTCCCCCCAAGAGAACCCCAAACCCAAATCTGAAAACATTTTTTGAGTCGGAACTAGAAGACTTGCTGAATCTGTAAAGGGTTTGAACACCTCTCTGGCTGCAGTAGCTTACGAGTTATGATCAAAAGAGTACCGGCCTATACATAGACCGGCGCGGTCGTTAAAGGGACAGCAGATGAAATCTATTAAAAACTGTCAGATCTTGAATTTCTTCGCTGTCTGATTTTTTCCCGACGAAGAAGACAATAACCACCTCAATATTTTTGTTTTCGTTTTTCATAAATTCATGAAGTTTTTTTTAATTCTTATCATGGCCGAATAAGCACCATCAGCACAAACAGACATGCAGTGAGTTCACGAAAGTTGATGTTACTTAGTGAAGGACTCTACTTTCCTAAACATTTCTTTTCTTGTAATACGTTTGGCAAGTGGACAGCNCAAGAGAAGATTATTCCACGTAGTCCTTGGTCGCACGGTATCGCACGAATACTATGAACTGTGCATCGTTCCAAAATCTGTAGTCTCGCCCAACTCTGAAATAAGATTTCCACTTCGCTTCGCAGCAGCAATAATTTGTTTCAGAATATCGACTGAAAGTTTTTGGATGCGCCACTTGATGGTGTTGTTTGAAGAAAAACCGTAGGTAACTTATTAGGTGCGCCAAGTGTGAGTAACCCGTAGCCGGCGGGCCAAAAGTGGCCCCGGAACTGACGTTTTGTGGCCCGTAGAGTGTGGCCCGCCAAACCTAAATTCTATTAAGACAAAATTAGTATCGGCTACTGTTTACTTGCACTTATGACCACACCAGTTCACCCGCACCTGGTATTCACTTCACCCAGACCCCATTGCTCCAAAAGCAAGCGTTACGGTTGTAAATCTTAATGTCAGCAAACTTACCTGGAAGAAGTATTGGACGTGTTATCGGGTTTGAAGATCGTGGCCCTGTGCGAGGTTGCACTGGTGCATGGTAACGTTAGGAAAACCCAACTAGTCTTAGCTAAAGAAATAGCGGCAGAACTAAGACGACAAGAACAAACTGCAGTTTGGATAACAGCTTTAAGCTTAAGTTGCTGACCACACTACCTCAATATATAAATGCCATGTGGAACAGCACACGTTTTACTTTCTCATGCTGATTAGGTGCATTTTAATCGCTGTACGAACAAAAACGTCGATGGTATAAAGTTGATAGAGTTATTGCTGTGCGACAATATTGTAGCAAACGTGTTTGCCTCAAGTGCTTGCGGACTCCAGAGCCTTCCGCGGACTCATCCAGAGCTTTCCGCGGATTCGGGGTTGAGAAACACTACGCTAGCGCTAGAGAACTGTTCAAACCCTCTAATGATGCAGAAAGTCTTGCAGTTTCGATTAAAAATCATTGAAAGTTTGTATTTTCCGCTTTTTGCGGGTGACATAGTGGTAGGTTTACGCATTTTTGGCGCAGGTTACCTGACCCTGTTTTTTCTAATGTTTTTTACCTTGAGCCTTGACAATGACTAATNACACAAGTATGTTCTTATATGTATCATGACATAAATGTTACGCAATTGATGTGACTTTTATTGATCTTGATTAAGTTAANGCATGCTTCCCTATTTCAAGCGATATATTACACCACTTGTACTCTACTAGTAATTATGGCATTTCAAAAATTTGTTCATATCGATCTAAATTAGGCTATTTTACCACAGAATCTACACGATATCAAATCAGAAAGCAAGTATAGAGTGCAGGGGACTTATTAGCACTAAGCTGCACGTATAAATAATGATGAACTGTGCTAAATTTTTCTATGTATAACCATCGTGAGTCAAGTAAAGTGACTGGATCAATGAAAGTCTCACAAATACCATAACGTTGATGGCATTATAGAAAAGGAGAGCAGACTTCTACCACTGGTTATAGTCAAGCCACAAAATTAAAACAAAACAGATGTGCAATCCCGACGGACGTGAGAAGCCCCACTGAACCAAATTTCACAGATTACATGCAGTAGCCTGTAACCTAAAGACTAAAAGTTGCGAAGAAGTTGCAAACAAAATGTCCAAATCCAAACCCAAACCAGCAAGAGTTAAGCAGAATTTATAAAATGAACGTCCAATCTGAATCCATCAAAAAGCTAAAATGCACAGGATTTAATCATAACCCATGTTCATCTCTGGTCTGCGTGTGCGACAGAGATGCCCGAAGACATTTAAATCGAGCCTGGGAAACCTGCTTATTCACAGGGTTTGATCAGTTCTCTAGTTCCATCGGTCGGCAAGTTATGATTCGACAAAGTCAAAGCCACGAAAATAGCTCTGAGGTCTATATCAGTTTACTATCCCTTAAAGTCCCGTTTGCGCCGACATTTTGGCGCAAGAAGCTATGATCGACCATAACGTCTGAAAGGATTGAGCTAGAGAGTCACTGAAGGTATCCGCGGATCCGTACGAAAGCGCCGCACATTTTGAGGTAGGTCGCGCCCACCTCTGAAGTGATTGTGACGTCTTATTAGGGGAAAATCCGTTTTTCACGTAGGCTACAGAACCTAGTTGCGTCCATTCCATAGGCTACCGTGCCTAAACAAAACACGCTGGAAAGAAACATTCTACATAAAAAGTTTTGTCAAGTCCTTACCTGTGCATTGATGATCAAAAAAGTTGAAACTCCTTTTGGTGGGGGGTATAGGGAGTCAAAAACCATGGATTTCGGGGGTATTTTGAGGTTCAAGCCACTTTTCTGCCAGTCAGCACCTGCGCCCCCACAAAACTTGCAGAAACGGTGTAGTTGGGTGTCTTAGAACATCCGACCAAATTTCAAGCCATAATTTTGACAGGAAAATTTTATTTGTGAAGAAAATCAAAAATCCACTAGGTGGCCGAAATATTTTCTGGGTCTATTTTTGGCCACAACTATCAAACCCCTTAGGCTAGCAGGCTAACCAATATCTCTGAAGCTTTAGCATAGCTCCTAGAACAATTTTAGCCACTCAGCAGGTCACTAACCCCTGTATTTTGTTCTCTGGACCCCAGAAGTGATCTGCAGCTCAATTTTTCTGACCTCCACTTTTGGACCTCCTAACTTCCCCCCCGAAAGCGGCCTGAACCAACTTATTCTGAGCAAGCGGTGGTCTTGGGTATTCCGGCCGTCGGCGAGGTGCAAAAACCGGATCGAAAGGCTAAACGGGAACGTGTTTTTCGATTTTTTCCGAAATTTTCGGAAACGTTTCTACGGCAACTTCACAAATATGAATTTTTCTCAAATATTTCAAATGTAAAGGAATATTTTTGTCAAGTTCCGTGGATTCCTTGTGTTTCTCAAGCTTGCAGGGATGTTTTCACTGGCTCTCTAGCCCGATCCGTTCAGGAGGTATGACTTATAATAGCCTCTGCGCCAAAATTTTGGCGTCTATCCTATTATGGAAGAGTTTGTCCAGAAAANGTTCGTGGTGACATCAGCCAAACGCATTCTATANGTCTGATGATAGGGAGCAGGTTATTAATTTATTGTGAAAATAATTGTGCAGTTCGTCAAAAAGGTTGNAAAGCCTAATTCGGTAGAGTGATTTTTTCTAAAACCATGTGGTCTTTTTCAATCAGATTGTGTTCGGTCAAGAAGTAGTAGACTCTGTGATATAGAAAATTTGCAAACAACTTTGAAAATACTGGGAGAACAGAGATTTGTCTGCAGTCAGGTGAGGAACTTGCATTATGTACTTCAGGGATTGATGTGATATTGGCAATTTTCCAGGAGTCTGGAATTCAGTGACAATTATGCAAATAACGAAATATTTGAATTTATATGTTTCAAGAAAATGTCCGTAAGTGACAAGGAATGGCTTTATTTTTGCAGATTGGGATTTCCTTACTTCTAGGAAATGCTTGTTTCATTCTTCGCATTTTTTGGACATTCTGTTTCAGCAAAACCCTGTACTTGTTGGGATTTCTTATTAATTGATACTATTTCTTTTGATATTATTTATGACATTATTAAATCAGTACACCATGTCTTGTCAACTTCAAGATTGCACTTTTGCAATGCATGTTCATAATAATTTGAATGAAAAGATTCTCTTTTAATAAGGCTGAGGATGAGTAAGTTTACGTGAAATCGACTTCAATATTTTAAGATCCGTAGGAGATATGATTGTGACTTCTGCGGGCCTTTGTTAAAGATGCAGTGAAGACAACCTCGGATTCGGAAGACAGTAATCGATCTGATGAGCTTTCAGAAAAGACACCTTATCATTTGTCAATTTTGAGAAAATGCAAATGTTTGATTTTCCGGCAGCGATTTTTGACAATTTCTGGAAAAAATGAGAAGTCGCTTCGACGCTTCTCTGTAATTTTTTTCAAAATGTTAATTTTGCTCGGACTACGTCCGAAAACCCCAATTGACAAAAATTCCAACCGAAGCGAGTCATCACTGTTTTTGGGAGGAAAGATATTTGGGTGAAAAATGTGGTCGGATTTTTGGATGAGGTCATCGGTAACTTTTGATTTCCTTGCTTTTCGCACGCAGAAAAAAGGATAATTTCTTTTTTTTTCAACTATGCGAAAAGGCGAACTTTTAGAGTATTGGTGTGGATTCTAGCGTTAGTGTTTGGAAACTTAAGGGCTAAAAGCAACAAATTAATGAATGAATGCCCCAGGGGATTAATTAACTATCCGTAAAAGCCTGAAAAATCTTTTGTCCTTTCAATATTTTCACTTGAAGTTTGGTGCATAGGCGTAGCATGGTGCCTAGGGGGACAGGCCACCCCTAAAATGTTTCGCAACATATAGTAATTTTGTGCTTTGAGAGGCGGGATCTCAAACAAAATGATGTCATTTTGCCTAAAATCAAGCATTTTTCCCCCTCAAATTTTTTGGCCCCTCCCAAATTTTTGGGCTGGCTACGCTACTGGTTTGGTGGGATGTTGTAAGACACCAGTGGAAACCGCTTCTGCATTTTCAGATGTTTCGTGTGTGTTGGTTGGGCACAATTTACCTTTAAATTAAAAAGAGGTTGAAAACAATTCAAGCGCTTTTTGTTCTCAAATGTTTTACCCACCCCAAAAAAAGAAAGTACATCTTTTCAATTATTTTCGCAAATTTATGGTCATGACTGACTTTTTTTTATATGGAAACTTTATTTCCAACGTGTTTCGTTTGCGCTGCACGGTCTTTCAAATAAAACCCAAAATTTTTTTGGGCTACGTAAAAACGNGTTTCCCACAAAAAGGCNCCACAATGACGTCACAAGTATGTCNAACAATCCTCGTTGCTGTCCTCAGAATCCGAGGATGTGTTCACTGATTCCCTAGCGCAGTCCGTTCGCGAGTTATGGCCGCAATAACTTCAAAAGTCGCAATCNTGGCTTCTGCCAGCCTAAAGAGAAATTTNCTGANTGATTATTTCCTTACCCCCAATGTGGAATGTTCGTACTTGAATACACTAATTTTATTTGGAGATTTTTTTGATGAGTACGCTTATTGCTGTACGTTTTGTATTGTCTTGTAATATTTGGATTGTTAGTAGTACATTGTTTTCTGTACAGAGTATTCCTTTTCTGAGGCTTTTGGAATACGGAGTATCCTTTTTCTAGAGCCCTCGAAGCTTTCCACATTTGGTGTTTTCAAACTATCCTGCACTTGCCCTGGTGGGACAAAACACATCATGTAGAAATCTGCCACAGAGCAGGCACAACATGCCTCGAGGCCATGCTGCTCAGAAGACAATTGAGGTGTCTAAGTCACGTGATAAGGATGCTTAGAAACAGACTTCGCCGTCTGCGCTACAGTGACCTCCCTACTGCTGACGCTCGGTGGGATATCAGATTAAGCTTTTCAAGAACCACAGTAAGTGTTCCTTAAGTAAATGCAGGATTCCTTACGCCAGACTTGAGGAATTGGTCAGGCACGCACCAAGACTAATGGCGTTTACTTTCCCACTTTCCCCCAAGGGGTTGGGAACATTTGAAAAGCAACATGTTGATGTTGCAGAAAAAAGCGTGTGCGCAAGCACCAACAGCGCAGCCCACCACCTCCAACAAGCGGCAGGGATCCGGCTGCATCGTGGTGTTGTGTTTGTACCTCCGCCTTCTTGTTCAAGAGCCACATGCGCCCACACAAAGGAATACGATGATGAGCGTCATTGTCGATCGACAGACCACTGCGAGATAGAGTTTTCTGTCCAGAGTATTCTTCTCTGCATTGAAAGTTAAATGCGTTTGGTAAGGCATATGTTTTTCTGAAGTAGAGTCGTTCTCTTCTGGGTATGTAACGACATGTAGCGCGCGTCTTTAGAGTGAAATGTTCAAAAACGTCGTCATTTGTGGGAGTTTTCGTCACGTGCTTCAGCACTGAGGGACGTTTGCTTTGAGACTGAGGTCAGGCACAAACATAGTTCGTGCATCTGCATTTAGGCTTAAATTTCTGGTGGAATTGTAAAATTCGCAAAGACTGGTAAATGATCAGAAATATCAAAAGAAGTGATTCCAGCATTAGTTATCCTTTGTTCATCACAAACATTTGTGCACGTGTGATCTACGAAGAAGGGAGTTCAGTTTGCTGAAATGTGGTAGTTTTAATGATAGGAGAAATACAACTGCAACTGGCACTACACATTGTACATACTTTTTCACAGTTCAGCGTTCTTGATACACCAGCAGGCTAATTTTAAATCTAAAACGTAGAGAGTGATTGCTGCAATGGATGTCGTCAATGCTGCAATCGTCAGCAGTGTCATAAAGTTGAAACAGAATTCTGGATCGGTTTCTCCTAAATGCAAAGAGAAGTGTGGTTTTAAGAGGAAAACCACTCCACGAGACGATGCTTACTCCGACATTGTAAAAAGATTCACGCAAAACGAACGACGCATTAAATACGGATTTGAAGGAGAGGTTTATCCCAATCAAATTCCTCTGCAGTTTGCAGATTCTCATTACAGTTGGTCGACAAACCAGACGACCAGTTAAAAAACAGATTGTAACCAAAGCAATCAGAAAAAGCAACATAAGTGGGTAAAAAAGAACAAAGATTGTACAAAAAACCAGTAGAGAAAAGTAATTTTCTGCGATGAAAGCCATTTCTGTGTATGGGGCCGCATAAATCAGCACATTTAAATCTGATGAGAAGATTCGTGATTCCCATTGAAATCAGTTTGCCAAGCACCCGCAGATAAACATATTTTGATGATGCTTTAATTACTGGGTGTTGCAAGCCTTCACCCAATCGAAGGAATGAGGCGCTCACCACGATATTCTTCAGAGAAAAGTTGTTCTAGAGCTGGGGAAGAGGCATCCTGATGGTTGCAGGGTTTTTCATCAGGAGCTAAACCCCTGTCACACATCGACAATGATAAAAAACTTAATGATAGAGAAAAATATGTTGATGCATGATTAGTCCGAGAATTCTACAGACGCAAACCCAATTGACAATTTTTGGGCCATATGCAAAAGTAGATCGTACAGTCGATGGTTAGACTACGGAAAAGCTCATTCTGGCGCTGATTTAAGTATGGCACAGGGATCCGAAACTTTATCAGTGACTGTTCAAAGCTAGCAAACTGTATGCCTAACAGTGTTAATTGAAACTGCGGCTTCAAAATAGAAGAGGTTATTTATCGTTAGTAATATGCCTGCTTGTGACGTTTTATAACCAATCACCAAGTAAAATAAAAATAATTCATTGCTGAGTACATATTAGTTGCTTTTTTCGATTCATTTGCACAAGTGTGTGGTCCACTTGGTTTGCAATTGTATGTCTATTTTGTTGTGTGATTGGCATGTTTTTCTACAGTAGAAGTTGGAAAATCATTACTCAGCCAGATGTAATAGAAGGTGCACTGTGTGATAGGCCAATGGTCAAAAATATTTTTGTCACACCCAAGAAAAATTGTACTTGAAACTCGCGACCGAAACATTTCGGTAGCATGTTTTCTGTAATGCTTACGAGGTGCACACCACAGATGATAGGAGGGAAAACACGAAATGTTTCGTTAACTGAAATTATTGCAATTAAAAGTAAGTCCGACGAAAACAAAAAAAGGTCATGTTTGATAACAATGGAGACATGTAAGTAAACAAAAAATTTGTGTTTTGTTGTTCGAATGCACAAATCGATTTGTGTAAGTAATTGTGAAGAAAAACAGCTGCATAGAATACTCGAGAGTTATCCTTCAGTTACAAAATTTTTACACAAAATTAAGAGTTGAGATTTCGTAACAAAGTCACAGTCAGAAGAAAAACAAACTTTTAATTTCGTACAAAGCGGGAAATCTTCCATTCCAAATTTAATTCGTATCAACGTTTTTTGATGCTACGTGATCGTACTGGCCTGAGGCGGTCTAAACTTGCAGAGACGTTACTGCATGTTCCCGACTGATTTTTTTTGAATTTTCTACTGTGGATGTGAATTATGTGCAGTCTGAGTGGAACCATGCCCTGTTTGAAACTGGCAAAAGCACCAACGTTACAAATTACGTAGGTACAAAATATAAGATTTACATTTCGTGCACTGTTGATTCATTGACAGCCAATTTTTTGTTTTTGAACGAGTCTCCAAATGCGCAGCAAAGATTTTCACAAAGACCGTCATTCCCAGCAAAACACTAATGAGGTTGATAATGTTTCACTATTAAGATTTCAACATTATTTTCTGAGATTGACAACATCGTCCTGGGGTTTAATTGTTTGATGAATTATTGCAAAAAAAACATCTTCGTGAATGTTGCAACAATCTTTTAAAATGTTCCCAAGTGGAATATTTGCAGCAATTGTCTGATATTTGCTGTTTTGCACGATTTTTCTGTACTTATGTGGAGATTTTTTTTCAGTTTGTCTATGTAATTTCACTTCTTGTGTTTTTCCATCCAAAGCCCGCTCCGGCTGCAATCTTGGTTTTCAATTCTAGGATCAGCCACAACTCCTGAACGAATTGGGGTAGAGTGCCACTGAAAACATCACTGGAGGTCGAAAGCAGCAAGGAATCCAATGAACTTGACAATGGCTTTTGTGGGCCATGGCTATCGTGGGCCCTTTAAGACCTGCGCCCGCCAAATTTCGGTTGAGGTTTGCAACGCTATAACTCGCCAGCCGATTGAGCTAGAAAGCTATTTAAACCATCTACGGATTCAGCAAGTCTTCTAGTTGAGATTGAAAATTTTTTTTCGTTTGGGTTTTAGGGTTCTCTGGGGGGACGTCACAAGTGGGGGCGTTTTTACGTTTTTTTGGCCTAATTTACGCGGTCCTGGATGCCAATCCAATGAGCCAATTTTTCGCTCAAGTTGTTTTTGGAAACTAGACTATCATCCGAGTCTTTAGAGCCCTTGATTGGCTTTCTAGCATATCTGGAGCTAAAATTATGCCACAAAAACCAAAAAGTGGTCAAAATTTCTACCCCTACAAAAGGAAACCTGGGGTGAATAACACCCAGTTTGCATATAGCCATAACTCGCCGCCAGAAGAGGTTAGAGAGGTGCTCAAGCCCTCTAAACTTTCGTGAAGATTTGTAGTTTAGACTTTAAAAAATTTTTTTTAGGTTGAGATCTCGGGTTTTTTGTTGATGTTTACATAATGAGAGGATGTTTATGCATATTTAGTTACATTTTGATGACGTCATCATCCCCTGGGAGTCGACCAATCGATCCGATTTTGTGGCTCAAAGTTTTTTTTTAATTCTAGGCTAAATATACGAGTCTTTATAGGGTTTGATGGACTTTCTAGCATTTCTGGTTCAAAACTTATGGCAATATAAGCAGAAATTAATTAGGGGAATCCCACTAATGCTCTAGGGATTTCCCACTAATTAGGGGTTTTTCGTCCATAACTTTGGCACCAGAAACGCCAGGAAGTCGATCTAGGCCTCTACAGATTCATATCACAGCCAAGAATCCAACCAAACATTGAGCCACAATTTCAGATCATTGTCCGGGCGATGACGCCATACAAGAAAAAAACAAAAAAAATTCCCCGATCATGACGATATCCACCAAAAACCCCAAATCCGAATCTCAAAAATGTTCTTTTTCAGTGCAATGAACAAGACTTCACGAGTCTTGAGGGTTTGAATAGCTCTCTAGCATAAATGTCTCGCGAGTTATCGCCGGCCGCGCAAGCCGCCAGTGTGAGACTCATGCTTTTTTGCGCACTTTTTGGTTTTTGTCCAAAATGTTTTTTTTGGGCAATAATTCTGGTTCCAGATATGCTAGAAGGTCAATGAAGGGCTCTAAAGACGTGGATGATCGTTTAATTTCCAAAAGAATTTGAGCAAGGAAATGACTCATTGGATTGGCGCCCAGGGCCAGTTAAAATTAAAAAAACATGCCCTCTTTGTGACGTCGCCAGGAGAAAACCCCCACCCAAATCAAATAATTTTGTTTTAATCGAAACTACAGGACATGCTTAACCCGTAGATGGTTTGAACAGCTCTCTAATCCAATTGGCTGGCGAGTTATGACATGCAAACCTTTCTGCAAAATTTAAGCGCAATCGGGACTTAAATGGCGGTTTTGATTCAAGGGCTTTTTAGGGCTTCAGAATTTGGTCTGTTTTACTTTTGATGAGTTTAGAAACGATTTGGTTGAAGTCTGCTCACAATCTTCTTACAGTGCTTAGCAGCCAACGCTTTTTCATTTTTAGACATTGCGATTTATACTCGGATACAGCTTTTTTTTATTTTATTTTTACTGAATGGAAATGTTTATCAAATTCTTCAAAAAGAACAAAACGTGTAGCAAACTTGGATGAAAAGCATCACAGTTTTTAGGGCAGCTATGTCTAAGAAACATAAAACGGCTTTCAAAAGAGATTTTTAATCACAAGATATTGATAGCTACTGATCGCTCTGTTATTCGTATTTGATGTTTCGTAAATGTTTGAATATACAGTAAATCCCGAAGGACGTTCTTGCACTTTGCCTAACTACATGCTATGATACCACACGAATCGTAAAATTGTTTCTCTTGTTTTTGTTGTAGTCCGGCGTTATTCAAAAATATTTACTTTGTAAAACCAAAAGAAACCTAAGCCACTTACAACTTACTATTCCTCAGAAAGGTGACTTTCCTTCTGTAATTCTGTAGACTTGAAGAAAGTTTTTCGCTACGCAGGCAATTCATTTTGTTTTTGAGGAAGCAGCAATGCGTCATCATGAGGGAAACTTTGTGCAATTCTGCTTACAGGAAGTGAAGGATACGTGCTCTGCGCAAATATCATCGTTAATTACTTTCGATAACCAGAGTCCAACTTATCGCAGTATAAGTAACTCATCCAATACTCAGGCAACTCTAGGCAAAGCAGACTATGTCAGTTTTTAACAAAGTTGTTAAAAGATTTGAAAAAGAACTCACTAACCTCATTCCTTCTGTTGCTGACTTTTTCGAAGATTTCGTTCCAGCAGTGCTATGACAATCTGCATAAGTATTTTATTTTGTTGAGTAACGGGGGATCTCTGGCCAGGATTACGATGGTCACTTCATGTGTTGAAAACAAAGGCTGTTGTCCTGCAGGTGTCGCTGGGTATATTGGTGAAGTCAAAGTTTGTCATGATACTGACGACATTTTGACGAAACCAAATTTGACATGTAGATCGGAGAGCAAGCATTGTAATTGCGATTCGCAAGGGAGTTCGTTGAGGAAACATGCTGATTTGAACCTGGTGGCTTGATTCATGATAAGCATGTTTTTGTGATAATTCAAACGTGTCAAAACTCCAAAACATTGCCATTTAATTTGTTCAAACGGACAACTCATAAACGTTTGCGCTTGTTTCAGCTATGTCACGTAAAGCTGTAGCAAACAGTCGTCATTTTTCGAGAAAAGTTTTCGTTCGCACATTCTTGTTATTTAGAACGCAGTGCAGATCAAGGAGTTCCACAAGAATATACAAACTAGTCACAGGCCCAAAGAAGAATGTTTTCTATTGAACACAATAATTTCAGAGCGTTTTCTTTGCTATAAGAAACAATTATGGCGATGAGCTTCAAACCTATACTTTGAAAAAACACACAAGGTGATTTGCACCCTGTTTTCAATAACTGTACTCTTCCAATGCATCGTCTAAGCCAGGGCTTCTTAAACTATGGATCGCGACCACATTTGCGGTCGCCAAATGTAATTTTGAGGTCGGGAACAAATCGCCTTGGTAAATCAGATATAAAGGTTTTTGCAGTCTTTGCAAAGAAAGTTGAAAGTAGGCCTGATGTGAATGTATTTCTACTACACTTTTAGGGGCAATAACATGCTTCATGCTGTCAGATGTTTATTAGGATCAAACAAACAGATGAATAAGCTCTTCTGGTGACTGTATTTTATTATCAGCTAAAGTTTCGCCCACCTATTTATGTAGCCTTCTTCAGGGCAATGGTGATTTATATTTTATTATCAGCCAATGTTTCGCCCACCTATTCAAGTGGGCTTCTTCAGGACGTTGGCTGATAATAAAATATAATCACCAGAAGAGCTTATTCATCTGTTTGTTTGATTTGAAACCTGGTGGCAAGCGCTACGAAACAACATGAGCAACAAAAAGAACAGCGTTTATTAGGATGTCTGCCTGAGCTATGAAATTATAATAATCAACCAAGCACAACTAATTATGCGTTTCTACGTCATGACTGTTTTAACGCACCGACTAATATTGACCTTACAGAATTGAAATCATTCTGTGTTCAGAGCTCTAACTGCTTTGAAAACACACTCTGTAGTTTTAGGCTAATGTCAAATGCTTCATGAAACGTTTTAGAACTGCTTTGGACTTTGAATCAGGAAAAGTTGGAACCATAAATCATACACAATTGAAATTTCAGGAGGCGGCACACCTGCGCTACTACTGCCAAGGATGAGCTTGCGGAGTTATAAACGATAAATGTTTGCAACTGGAACTTTCAAAACAAAGTTCATGTCATTTTTATATAAGAACAAGAAATGAATGCCCAGTAATTTCTGATCAAGCCATTCATAAACGTTTAGCCTTTTGCACAATATATCTGTGTGGAGCGGCATTCTCAACATCGATAATCATCAAGTTCAAAAACCCATCCTTTATTAAAAATGTTGTGAATCTCGTTCGTCCTGCGTTGTCTTGTATCAGTCTACGAATGGACCACCCTTGTAAAAATCATCAAGTGCATCCATCCCATTAACTGTGCTTGATTACTTCTATAAACTGAATTGCTTTTCTGTTAGTAATTCTTCGCTTTACTGTTTCCATTAGGTGGTAGTTTCATTACTGCAGGGTAGGCTATGGTTACTTTCGTGGGTTGTGTGCATTTGTATGATTTCGCCATAGACAAAAATGCCTATTGAGATTTGTAATGTGATGTTTGCAAGTATCATCAAAATCTTGGCTTTCTATCAGGGGGTCGCATTGAAAAAACTTTTTCAAAATGAGTCACAGAACAAAAAAGTTTGAGAAGCCCTGATCTACGCCACTGGTGCATAACACCAGGCACGCGTGTCCAATGTGGCAATAGACTTGTTTGAAAATGGTAATGTGACAGGCCAGTGATTAGTTGTAGGTAAAGCTGTTGTTTGGAGTTGGAGTAAGTTACGAAGCATTGCATTTATTTTTAATAATTCAAACCAGATGGTTAACTTAACGCGGCTGATTGTCTGCTGTCAGAGACTAGGAACAACGACACTGAGCAACCTGCTGCTGTGTTATACTCACTGATTTTACGATAATTTACATTTATTTGAACATGGTGCGGAACGGGAATAGATTACAGACAAAAACGTGGCGCGTTTTCCGTTTAAGTTCGACACCCTGATTTAACCCTTTAGGTTAGAGATATACGCGTTTCATTCAAGTAAAATGTGATATGACCTGCTTTTTGCAAAGATGCGTTTTATACGACAAACCTCTACTAGGAGGAAGCATGAATAAGTTTAAAATTTTTAATGAAAATCATCTAGCTGTATTACCCGTAATTGTTTAATGGCACAGCAGCATGCTAGAAATATTGTCCACATGCTTTCGGTGCAACCTTTTCCTCTATCCCTAGTGTGAGGACACCTTCAGTAGAATGCTTGTCGTGTCTGTTTTTCTGGTCGTTAAAGGCTGCGTCTTTACTATAGCGGATATGTCATAATCACCGCTTACGTCTGGAATTCGGTGTTAACATTTGTGATTTTAAATATTCGAGAAACAAATATTGAAGGAAAAGGAGCTAAAATTCAACTGATATTGAAAATAATGACACTGTGATCAATCATTCTGACATTAATGGAAATTATCTTGTCATCCTTTTTCTACAAGGTGTGTCACTTTAGTTTATATGCTGTGTATCTGCATGTTATTATGTAGTTATAAACACATCAGGCTTAGGCAAAATCACCTAAAAATTAAGAAAATTTTTAGAAAACTTGTTTATTCAAAGAAACGTTGGAGAAGTCATGAGCAAATATGATATGAAGTCTGCAGCAATTCTTCAGCAACTTTTATTACTGAGTAAGTTTTCTATTAACTTGCATTATAGTGACAAATTCCGGTTGTAATGATTCTAATTTTGCGACAAATCAAATCTTAAACACAGGTATATCCCATTTGAAAAACGCATCAAGGTTGCATTTTACGATTTGCAAAAAATTGTTCTGTTCTACTACTGGTGGCAATTTATACAAATATGATCAATAGCACAAAATGATCAGCTTCAAGTGGCAAAAGTAATGAAACATCACTTGTCTACAAAAAAAGCAACGAAGAGAAAGGAAAAATTAATTTTGTCTGTTCCAACACTTCCCAGCAACGTGAACTTAGCTTTTGTGGATTTTTGAAGACGACGCTTTTTTTAATAATTATGATTTTGGAAAGGCTGCCGATTTGGATCTTTCTGATCCGTATACATATTTACTATATACATTTTTCTGTTTGGAGCAAATTTGTTTCGGTACGTTTCTACTAAAATTTTTTTCGACATGTTTTGTACAACTAACCGCATAAAGAACTGTGCCATAGTAAGTAAATTATATAAAGAAAGATGAGAAGGCTACATATATCGCAGGTCTTGATCCAACAGTGAAACAAAACACAATGACGAGTGGTCGGAAGTGACACTTAGTGTCCTTTTAGTCAATTTGTTCAGGTAACTTAGGCGCTTCTTTCCAGCAACTCTTTACAAACATTGCAATGAACCAAAAAGGGAATGAAGAATCAACGTTAAACTATACTATGCCTGTAAAAGCAGGTAGATCATGTATGAAACAGAAAATTGACTAGTGATTCCTTTGCTGTAATAAAACTGCTTACACTCCTTCGCTTTTCAAAACAGACATGCATGTACAAAGCCTCATTATTTACCCAAGTCTATCCTGCGTCGCGACAAATCGTACCAGTTTTTATGGTGTTGTCGATTGGGATATGCCATTCATCACCACGTCTGCGTGCACCTGGATCTTCCAACCACCAGCCTTGCAAAACGACCACATCTTTTCTTTGAAAATCATATTCTATGACGTGAGCAAAGGAGGACGTGTCATTAGTGCAAGTATAAACAAAACAATCTTGCCTGACGGTAAGGAACTCTTGTGACAAAGCGCTGCTGAAATACATAAACAGAAGAGTTGCTTTTGAAACCAATAAACTTACTTTACCTAAAACCTTACACCATATCTTTACACCACTGTAACGAAAATGCTAACTTTCCGGCATTAAAAGTAAATCAGAGATGTATTGAGAAACGCTTGTTGGTAAAAATAGTTTTGTTAAGTTTTTGATGTGAAATTGATCAACAACGACTGAAACTGCCATTCTTGCTAAAGTTAAATTTTTATCATGAGTGGCATGATATTTTCACTGAGATAACACTAAGTGAAATTCTACTGTGCGTTAACCAGGTTCCATTTACCAAACAAGGAGACATATATCCACCACTAACAACGTGCCATGTGGTCTCTACGTGAAAAATCCAAGTGAAAATGAAACAAGTTGTCCAACGGGAATTTCCATGGAGAGCGTGTGCTCAAACAGGACACGGACAAGTTCATTTTGGCCGCCAAGGATATCTTCGACATTCAAACAGTTCCGAATGACTGTCCAGTACGAGTTTTTACCATGCCCTACTTCTCCGGTATTGCAGGACGATTCACTTATGCCACCGCCAACTGGTATGTTGCTGGAAAGAAAAAAAACAACCAAGAATCCAGTAATTTGAATTAGCAAACATTTCCCACCAGTGCATAAGTACTGTTTTCTCCTATTGCGAAGTATGGACAAAGATCCAGGAATTGATTCATTATACTTTAGTTTACCTATATGGCTTTCCTTACGTGAGTTCATATATATGGTTCCTCAAATACATTCTTTATAGTTCTCCATAGTTAGCTTGCCTACAGTTTAGCTGCTTTTCAAAAATAAGTCACTTTGAAAATAGCACACGAAATAATACCTACTCTAATGTGCGAAGGCCACTTCCACTAAAGTAATAAAACTTTTTTACTTGTGACGCTTTCGAGGAAACCAACGTCGTCAAACCTTTTTAACGAAATCCTATGCGTGGTAGCCCGAAAATAATGCCTTACGTTGTCCCTCAAAGAGGCAACGGTTCTTTAAATTTTTCAATTTTTAAAATCTAAACATTTCCTNTTTTCAAATCTGTTGGGGAAATTTGCTTTCTGCACCAATTTGCTGCGACATCTTTTTTTTCTTTTCATCGAACTAGTATTGTTCTGATCAAACCTGCTGGGCATGAAAATGGGTTTAGATGTATTGTTCTCAACACCAAAAGTGTCATTGATACAGATGAAGGCGTCTACCAATGAAGGTCTTTTTCAGATACAACGAACACGTTCGCGCTTGCATCAATTGTAGTTGTGCTCTGCATTATCTTGTGCATGGTTTTGTACAGATGCAGGTCAGTAACCTGTCTTAGATAATTTTCGTAATAATATATATTCGCGGTAACATCACCTTTGTAAAGCAACTGCATATTCATCTGTTAAGGATTTACTTGAAAAATGTTGTCCACCAAACGCAAAGATTTGATTGCCTAACTGAAATATGTACTGAGTTCTTATAGACTTTCCAAGATGTAATTCAAATGTGTTTTCACAAATTACTCGAGAAATGTACCATGAAAATCTTAAAAGCGGGAAAGATGTTTGGCGTTAACTGCACAAAATCTAGCGAGGCGAATATAAAGGCTTTCGAATGTAAAAATGATGACTTTGCAAGTCAACACAAGATATCAATATGCACCTGCTGAACATTGCACGTGTAGACCGAAGAATAATACCATCGGGCTGAACATTACTTCTGTTACACTTCTGACACAAACCTTCGCAATAAATTTTGCTGAAATAACAAAACACGATGCTGCGGTAACACATGATTGGAAACAATGACGGAATGCTCTAGTACCTCATTTTATTATGGATAATGGTGCTGTGCGCCTGCTGTCATATCATTGGACAGTTGTGCACTAAATGTAAATTCATTACTTTAACCTTGCAGGATGAACGCTCTGGAACTTGAAAAGCTCCGTGATTGCTCCAGCTGTGCCCACAAGAAAGTGACGAGAACGACAAATGTCCGAAAGCTTGATACGTCTGTTCAGGGTTTGTCGAAAATAATATCAAACGATAGAAACATGTAAAAAGCATTTCCTGCTTTGAGCTATTTTTCTAGTGTTGCAAAGACTCACGAAATACTGCAGGACTACGCTTGCTTGAAAGCTCGTAAAAAACAGAAATGCGTTTGCTGCACAATTATGTCCTCTTGCCTGTTTGAGTTTGACTACAATTTATTATCCTCTTCATGATCCAATCCTCAACAATTTCTTGTGAGTTGTTACTACACACAGTATGTGCACAGAGTTTTTAATGATTGGGACATCAGATGCGAGTTTTTCACAACCTGTAGATAAACAATCCTATAAAACCCCGAAATTTGGGAAACGTTCACTTCAAGTTATGACAAAAAGTTGATATTTAATTAATTAAATTCTCTATGGGATTAATATTTTTGTTTGTTGTTTTAAAGCCAGAGCGTCCTAACCATAAACGCTAGAAGGCTAATCAAGGACTCTAATGATGCGGATTTTTGCCTTGTTTCATTCAAAAAAGAAAAAAGAATTCCCTTGGGGTTGGTGTCCAGGGTCAGGCAACCTAAGTCAAAATGGCCTAAAACTATACCCCCACTTATTACGTCGCCTCCAAAAAACTCAAATGAAAAACTTCCCAATTTTTTGTTTTGTTTTTTTTTTGATCGACGGTACTAATCTAACCGGATTTTTTGAGGGCTTGAATAGCTCTCTAGCTCGATCGGCTAGCGAGTTATTGCTTGAAAGTTTTGGGGCAAATCCTTGCGGCAAACGTTTGGCACTTCCGGGACTTAAAGGGAGGTATAACGTTTATCTGGGGAGTCGGAGGGATTTTTTTCAAGCAACATTGAATTTATCTAAGGATGGCCAAAAGCTATTTTTCCAGTGGAGGCAATAGTGGATTTTTCCAAGGGGTGGCCAAAGGACTTTTCCAGGTGCAGCAATGGTGAAATTGCATTTTACTAACTCGAAACTAAGAGAAGAACGTTTTTCTGCTTACACGGTATTAGCAAAATATCAGACTTCAAATTCAAGCGGGCCAACGTCCCCTTGCACCCTCTTTCCGACATTGGGGTTTGGAGAGGATACTTGATATTATAAAAGAAAAATAAACAATGCGAAATGCGGACAAACTGAAATTAAGATATAAGTTTCGAAATCAATAGTTTTCACCATCAGCAAAATTCAATATTAGAAACTAAAATGTTTTAAATACGAATTAGTTTGTCGACGCGGGCAAAAACTGGTAATGGGATTATGTTTACATTAGTGGTAATGATGTAAAGATTTGGATCAAGATAGGCGTTGCAATTGTTTGCTAAACAAGAATGAAAAAAATACAGGGCTGTGCAGAAGCAGGATGTAGGTTTTAATGCAGGACCGAGGTGCATAGCACACCAAGCACCGCCTTGCCTATAAAATGTTAAATTTGATTTAACCGAAATTTTGGCTTCGTCTAACGATTGAAAATTGGATTGCATTAGAATTTAGTTTGATTCACGAATACGATGTCTTTATTATTATAATCCGGTGCATGTTACTTTGACACATGCATTGACACATAAGCCACCATCAACACCGAATGCAAGCGACAAATTTCGAGTGACAGCTGAGCCCATCTCAAACACAAATCGAAAAACGGTTTTTGCACAATGTTATTGAAAGTCACATTTCTGATAAATATTTCATCGTTATATGCCCTCAGGTGAATTATTTTATAAACAAAAGCCTTCATTCTTTGAATAGTTTTCATTTAGAAACCGGACATGAGTTGAGCATCACCTGTTTTTTACAGGTTCACTTGAAGTGTCAGAGGGTTTTCCCAGCTACCTCCCCATGAAAGGAACTGACGCAATTCACGACTATACTGAGATCGATCTCGGCGTGCCACTCAGTGCTGCCAAAACGCTTCCCGTTTTCGCGCAGCCCGGTTGCTTGCCTGCAAACGTCACGAAAGTTGAAAGGTCAAGCACCAGCAATGCTGTGTACGAGTATGTTCGGCCAAACACAGCAGTTCACCTGATGCAACCGACAAATGTGGCTGATTTGGGCAACGACGGCTATGTGGTTGCTAGATCGAGATTGAAAGCCACCTATGTTGATTTTCACTAATTAGTGACAAAGAAATAAATAAATCGCGTGGAATGAACACTGAAGAATGGAATTATCTGTTTTAGTGTGATATGATATGTTTTCAGTATTTTCTGAGAGATTATTTGAGGAAAATAAAACATTGATGATGCATATAGCCTTTCTTCAGTCAGTGTCTTGTATATGGGCAATCAAGGTGAAAACGCAAACTCCAGTTTATTGGAAAGATGCTCCTCTCACACGCAAATGCAGCATATCCGTTATATTTGTTTAATGGGTTGCGCAAGAGAAATACAAATTTGGCTTTTTTCTGTCTTCGAAACCATCAATACAATGGTCAAATAAAGCTACTTGTCCAAAGCTTTCGTCTATATTTGAATTACTGCAAAGGAAATGATCGTCTACCACGCCTAATGCCACTAATAAATCAATTCCTTGATTGATTCACTGTATTGTTCAATACTATTTTACTCAGGGGCGATGGTGTTCTCAGGAATTTGGGTGCCCTGTGCAGAACATTTTGGGGGCCTACGCTCGCATAAATGCAAGATCGAAATAAGGTCATCGATTTCAAAAAGTAGGGTGTGCATTTACAGCAACGCCAGGGACGCTGGATCAGCGAGTGGGAAGGGGGTAAATGAGGTTTAGGTAATGAAAACTTCTAAAAAACAAAAAAATCGTTACCAATTTTGTTTGTTTGTGTCCATCAGCAATGTTGACTTCAAAAACAATAGCGTAAAACCAATCTGCATTTTCTGGTTGCGGGAATAGCTCCAATATAGTTTTTCATGCCGATCTTGACAAGCCACGAGATTGCCTATGATACTGTCATGAAAAGGTACCTTCGCCCATGTTGCCCTCATTTTGAAAGGGCAGGGAGGGCAATGCCCCAGCATGCCCCCGTTCGCCAGTGTCCATGAGTAATGTTGATATCTGATTCTGAATTTTACACCAACTCATGCACCGTCTTCTGTAACAGTGACGGATCTAGTGTGGGGAGTAACTGTGGCGCTTCGTTAAAATGGCTCACCTCTTCTTTTGAGCCAGTTCGCCTAACCACTGCTTGGCCGCACTAGATCTTGGGGAAGGTGTTGAACAGCCATTCGATTGTCTCATCGTCCAGAACTGCCAGGCCGTGCAGTCCATGAGGAGGTCGATGGATTGGACATTGAAGGACAACATGGTCGAAAGTTTGTTCTTCTGCGCCACACTCACAGGCCGCAGAGGAAGCCATACCCCATTTGTACAAGCAGGAGCGGAAACGCCCGACACCGGTGCAGAGGTGGTTAAGCCGGACACAGGCTGTTCTTGGGAGGGTCACTCCGGGGTTGGTGCCGATGTTGGGGATGAAAATGCAGAGTTTTGTGGGGTTGTCCGCCCACTCTGCGTCCCATTGGTGATCAGCCCAATGCGCGGCACGTGAGTTGTTGTTGTCAGATGAACTGATGAGTTCTTGTGCGGCGGGTACATATGGGTGTCTCGATTTGAGGAGCCGTGCATCTACACTCGAAAGACGGGTGAGCGCTGCATGGAGCAGGGGTCCAAGCTTCATAGCACGGGGAGTTAAGGACAGTGTGGCTCCATTTCGACGAAAATCAGCAGGTTGGATGCCCGAGAGGATAGGAAGGTTGGCCGCTGGTGTAAGACGCAAGCAACCAGTCACAGTTCGAAAAGCCTCGTTGATGGGGAAGCCGATAAGGGGGTGTAACCTTCTGTTACGTAAACTCTTCAGTGAAAATGAAAAATGCACCACTACTCGCCTACTATCAATCGTACTCGTTTAATCTCACATCGATC
>JGI24159J19872_10001390_pt1 | contig 26425 bp, 13 predicted proteins | sample Ectturendosymbi4_FD_19872 | JGI IMG/M metagenome (IMG submission 19872)
TGAGATTGAACATCAAGGGGTACGAAGATCCTTGGGTCACAGAGCAGCTTATATATCTCTTATAGAGCAATATATATCTCAAAATTTTTTGGGGGGTCCTAAGAATGCTCTGACCTGACAAAGGGGTACGAGTAGCAAAAAAGGTTGGGAACCCCTGCTCTAAGGGTTCCACGAGTGGTCAGTGGCGCCCATATCTTCTTGCTTGTGCCAGGGACCACGCAGCTACTTTCGCAGTAGCGAGTGTTGCATTCGTGGCGAGTCAATAGCAGCACCGCGCGTGAACCTTTCTCTTGCACCGACCCATTAACACGTAGCACGAGCCTCCACATGTACCCTTGCTAATGTTTTTCACATCTTCGGTATGACCGGGAATGCAACCCGTCCTGCAGTACTCAGCTCCTGTACCACATAGCCGTTATATTCTAATACAATTTAGCTTTGCTGGGAAACTAATCATCGTGAACCCGTGCGGCAGTGTACACCAAATCGAATTCCTGCTAGCAACATTGTTGTCAGTAATATATCCATTGCTGACACCAGTTTAGTAACTGACTTTAAAGACAAACTCTCTGCACTGTCGCATCATCACTGAACAGATTTAGACTTGCGTCCGTAGATCATAAAGACAACGTATTTTTTTGAAAATTCGTAGTTGTCGTTTAAAAGCTCTGCGATTAGACAGCAAATGGAAAGCGGTCGATTGAAAGCAGTTATCTAAAAAATAATATTTTCGCATATTGGTGGCATGGGAACGCGAATCAACTGAACAACATTTCGACCAGTTAAACTACCAGATGCTGACTTAGTTAACATTGTTTACCGCGCTATTCTCCCCACTGGTTCCTAACCTTGAAGCAAACTTGCGTCCACTCAACATCTCACCGTACTGATGATGACAACTGTGTTTACGGAAGCGTCCACGTAATGACTTTTAGTTCGTTTGCTTTGGCCGATATTTTTGGTACAAGAGCTGCCTCGTCATGAGAGCAAGAAAGAGTACCTTGACATGTCTGAATAACTACGTTTATTTGCGAGCATTCCTAATTGAGTTTTGATCACATGCATCAGTCATGCTTACAATAAAACGTCTAACCTGACTGTAGCAATCTCTCCACACTTTAGAGTATACGTCGATGGAGAGATTGCCATGTTGCATTGCACTCTTCACTACATCTATTTCTTCGTCCAGCAACTTCTTCGCCGCTTTCAAGTCCTCAGGATCGATTTCGTCGTAAGGGTACTTGCTCAAATATTGCATGTGCACGGATAAATTTGCCGCTTCTGAAAAAAACCATTTCGAAAATCTTATACACTGGTCAATGCTACCACATACTGAGCAGAAATGATAGATTGCACATATACATGTATGTTTATACTTTGTTGCAACAGTCGAAAGCTCTTTTTCGCGAAATCGCAGCGAACTTCCGCAACCGAAGTTGAACTCTTAATCCAGAACAATCGCAGAAAGTGCTGACAGCACGCATGCAAAAAGTTACGCTGGTTGCTTGTATTTTGCAAAGAAAGGCAGTCGTACGATATAACGAATACTTTACACGCATTACGAGAAAATCTTGTCTGGAGCAGAGCGTCTCTCGCAGCTTTGACTTAATCTCGCTTGCGCTTGATCGCACCAGTCGTAACTTCACACACTTGCAGGCTATTTCCATGCGAATAAACTTCACCCGTTCATTTTTCAAAACACAAGCGTTTTCATTTTTCTCCAACATCACAATGTTCTTTGTCCCCACACGCAACCGCGAAAAAACAAAATGTGACTAAATATCTTAAGCAACCATTATTTCCCATCGTTAGAAAAAACGTGCTGCAGTTTATAACAATAGACACAGGTTAAATTTGGACAGGTTAACGATTTTATAAGTGGATTAATTCAAATTGGACAGGTTAACGATTATTATAAGTGGATTAATTCATTCAAACCGGAAGATCTGATCAAATGATGTACCAACATATCGCTGTCTGTTTGTACGTATGTATCGTCTGAACAAATTTGAAATGGGCAAGCATCATCAATTAAACAGACAAGCAGCTCTGCATGAAATGCGACTATCCTTGCCAGTCATCTCGCAACTTACTTTTTCCTTTGCCTGGAATCTGATTGTTTGACGAATTATTCACGGCATCGTGTCTAATAAAAAAACGTAAAAAATGTTAAATAAAGACCATGCCACGATGTGTGGTAAGTACGTACGTAGAGAACACGTAAAAACATCCATAACTGACGAAAGTTTAATTTTGCAACAAAATTTAACAAAAGACTTGTAAGAAAAGCCCCGCTAAGTTTATTTTTGCTTTGAAGCTAGGTCAGCCAACAATAACCGCATATGTACATCGTGGTTTTAATGCAAACCAGCGGTGCAAGCGCTGGAGGTACAATGTAAATTGTTAAACTGGAAATATAATGTTTTGCAAAGGCTATTCTCCGACTACAAACAGCATCTGCAACTCCAGGTACATGAGCAGTTAAGTAAAAAAGGCGACCTTAACTCAGTTGCATAACACCTGACGTGCGTGTCGAAAACTCTGACATAGACACAACGCAATCAACCTTAGCATTGTAATCATTTCCCGTTTAATTAACTCTTCGGCGAGTTGCAAATCGTCCAGTTTGGTCGACGACGAAGGTCGCAGGATAGAATCGTTGATCACTGTTGGGCGGGGCAGTTCCTTTCTCACCGCGGTATGTCTTCTGGCCAGTTTCTCAGCTTGCATGGCCTCCAGCTCAGCCTTGGACAAAAGCAGGCCAATATAAATCTAAGCCAATAGAGCCCAGATGAACAATTATTAATCATAAGAAAATGTCATAGTATATTTTTTAATTTTGGAAAAATCAGTTGTTCGACACGTTTGCAAATACCAAATTACATAACACAAAACAAGCATTCTTTAATGAAAATATAGAGTGACACTTTCGATTTATGGGCAAAAGTTCACGTACTTGTTTCATCGTCTCCACATCCGCAGCGTCTTCGACGAAAGAATTCGNTTCTTTGCCTGTTTCCTCTTCAGGTGCGTCTTCATTTTCAGGCAAAACGATTTCGAAGTCATTCTTTGGAGCTGGCAGGTTTTGCAAGCTCGATCGAAGATTCAATTTTTCTTCCTGGAAACACAACGGCAAATAAATGTGGCATGCTGTTGGACGGTTGTGATTCTCGGTTGGTGAAAAGTCCACACAGTCATGCACAAAATATTACATAAGAACAAAACTGCAACAAGCAATATCGAACCGGGACGGAAAAAATCATTTGACCCGGTGCCGAGAAACAAACACTGTGCCACTGTAAGAAACAACCATCAGAAACAGAAGTGATATAAATCAAGCAGAAATTAGAGGTGGGAGGAGTTATTTTTAATTTCGACTCCGAATGCGCACCGACTCAAGATACACTTGCACTTCCAAATTGCGGTGTCCTATTCCACCAAGACTTAGTAAGTTTTAACTCTACAGAAACCTTATACGCCTGTTGTTTGTAAGTTTTGCCCTCACGCGGGTTTAATCTACACCATATTTGGCAGCGTGTTTCGGATAACTCCGAAGATTTATCCTAAAACAGAAAATTCACGCAATTGCTGTTTGAACTTTGAAAACAAACTGACTGAAAAATGAAATTCTGCCACAGCACAAAAAATTTTTAATCAGCAGACCCCCGTCCGCCGACTCACTTTCCGGAGAGCAACTGAAATACGTAATAAACACTTGAAAGAAATTTTTTTTGGTGAAATAGTTGATCACCAGCAGTGTTTGTGTAACTGACGGTTGAGTATGCAACAACCTTCGTACTTTCCTCGACGCACTAAACGCGGCATAGCTGCGTGCGTGACGTAGCAGACTGATATCCGATGACAATACTTAAGTTTTCGGTCCTCTTTTAAACAATGCTTACTCTGCGCTTGCAAAAAGTTAGGGGCACAAGACCAACGAAACGATGCACAAGCACATGTGCCACTACAGATGTCGCATTTGACACAGTTGTGTGTGTTCAAATAGTGTTTCACCAGACGTTTGAGTATACCAGACAGCATTGCCAGTGAAGTAGCATGTTATGCAGAATAACAAAGGCTAAAAAGGTGCCTTACCTTGGGATTGAATGGAGTCATATCGTCTCGGTTTATGTTGAGTTTGTCTCTCATTGGTGTGTAACCAGGTGTTGCCACCTCCGAGCGAGGCGTCGCCACCGCGGGTGTCATGCCCATGCCGCCACTTTCCGAAGGAGTCCTAGCGAATAAACAGCATTGTTAAACTCAGGAGAAAAACAAACGTTTCCGTGCCTTCACGTACAGATACTCGACATATGAAAAAGACAACGTAATGCGAAAATGCATGCTTTCTTCGTAAACTTTCACAAGCTCTGTGTATCAAACACAAATAGCCGGGAAGGAAAAAGCTACTAACTACTATCAACAAGTTTTACAAATTAACCAGTTCAGTATCTGTACATCGACCGAATGCTTTCAATTACATCGCAATGACTATACCAGCAGTTTACCTGAAGGGCGTTGTAAGAACTGTATTTGGCGTTTTAATATCAGGTCTTTGAGGTGTTATTCCAGAAAAATCCGTCTCCACCGGTGCGTTCACTCCTCCTTTCAGTGGCGTATCAACGTTGGTGAGCGCCATGACGTTTAGTGCCTCTTGCATTACCACATCCTATCAACACGTAAAGAGCAGTTAACTACCGTGTTTGTCTGCGAGTAGATTTCTCGCGACAATTCGCAGAGTGCTTTTACTGTGGTGAAAAATTTTTAGCATTCTGTCGATCGCATGAACAAAACATCTGGCAGATGACGTTACACGGTTATTGGTCATGTGAACTTTTCTTAAAATGTTGCATCACAAAAAAGGATTATTAGGATATTTTTCAACAGCATATCATTGCACTAAAAAGCAGCTAGTGCGTGGAAATCACGAACTTTGAAATGTTTCAAGTGGTTAGTGAGTGAACGTTTAATTACAGATATGTACTAGAAATCCATTTCAGACAAAATTTCTTTGATGATGTGGGATATTTCAAGTGATTAATTCGGAATAAGTTTTAAGACACTTAGGAAAGTTTTGAATTTTTGATAATCCAGCTTGTTAAGGCAACATCTTCAAAAAAATACAATTGAACAAAACTTTACCGAATAAATTTAAACAACTGTAAAACGGTAGCTGCAGAAGTCTGATAGTACAAAACGGTAGGTTTATAGCACGCTTGACAAAAGAAAAATAGGAAAACCTACGATTTAACAACACCACTGTAGATACAACCACAAAGTTCCAAAAGAAACAAGTAAGCCGGCTGCACCATTGCTTTTAAAATTTGAAATGTACCGGTGTAGGGGCTCAACCTCAATAAAGATAGCGAAATTTCGACAACCACAACTGCTGATACTGAACACCTGTGGCTGTCACAGAAAAGCTCTGCTGCAAAGTTTTGCCGTGAAACATTGACAGTATCTGTTGCTTTTGATCGATGTGCTACCAATGAAAATCACCAATTTTTGACACTTTTACCGAGTATCAAACGGTCTATTGTTTTGGGTTTGTTTGCCACGATGTTTAACTTCACGTGTACAACGTACTGGCCTTGGTAAATTTCCACGTATAAGATAACAGTCAGGGCGAATATGCATGCGGTTACGCTTGTACGACACACCCAGTGCACATTGGACAATGCATGCACGAGTACCGATTGACTTCCAAGCTTTCATCCTTCTGAGGGCTTTGTAAGTTTAGTACAAGAGTCTCCAAACTTTTTCGTCAGGGGGCCACATGAGCTATTATACAACAATTCGAGGACCGGACAACTGACGTATGTGTGATTGTTTCGGGATATGTCACATTCTACCACATCAACAAATTTTTCGAAAACAATACTTTTACATTATTGACAAAAACTCTTTGCGGCCGAATGAAACGGCTTCGCGGGCCGTAGTTTGGAGATTAATGGCGACATAAAAATAATTACTATCCGCAATCAAGGTCATATTCTACAGCACCCAGGCACAGAGTGATACCAGGCAGAAACTTGCGAAACAACAACAAACATCAGCCGCTGTTCTTGAAACCTGGGTCAGGTATTTTGACTTTTGATACTTCCTAAATGATTTATAAGCTAGCGCCCAAAGCGATTTTGCATTTGGATTACGACTAACAGAAAAATACATTGCTAATTCACTTCCCCATTTTATAAACATGTGCCGGTAATTAGTCAAAACTCAGCTTGTCATTTGCATCTGACAAAAGACGAACAGTGTATGGAAATACAACCAACCTCCATCATCAGTCAGACCCTTGACACCAGGCAATTTGAAACATCTGAAACTTGGGACGTTTTTTTAATATTCCTGTTCATTTTCGAGTCCAGCCATAAAAAACTTAGAATTTCAGCGCACCTCTTTCAAAAATGTAGCAACACAGCAAACATTGAAGCTAAGGAAATAGAAACTATAACAGTATGTTTTATATAAAAATTATATGAACACTTACTGTAGCTGGCATCGGCGTTCTAGGAGTCCTGAGATTGGCAGTATTGGGAGTTACCGAATAATCCGATAGTAACGAATCAGAAGACGGGACACCACTTTCCTCAATCGCCAACTTGGCAGCTTGACCAACTTTAACAACTTCTTCCAGCTCTGAATCAGAAATCTGGCACAAAAATGAGAAAAATACTAACTTGACGTACATCAAGTTTGCTGGTGGCATAGAGAAAATGAAATCTAATCGGTAATTTGCGAACATTAGATACTCAACTACTCTTACCAATGTTGGTGAAAAAGAAAAGAAAACTTACATAAGTTCGTACAAAGCGCAAAGGGCTGGACGTTCAAATAAGAACACAGCAACGTTCGACGCAGCCCAGAGATCGGCTGGAATTTGACACAAGGTAAGCCGCTAAGCATGGAGCAAGCATCGTATACATCTTGCTTTTAAAACAACAGCGCACCTGGGGAGCAGGAAGAACCAGTTTGGACCTTTTCTTGACTGGTTCCAATTGTTCATTGATCAACGGGGGAAGTTCTTTCTCCTTCAACTTCTGCTTGTCTTTGTGACGCAAACGCTCTTCTTTTACACTGCGATAAACGTCGGACTTTCGGAACAAAGGAATGCAATGGTGCGCATACAGACTGTGCTGATTATAGTAAGAATCGCAGAACGTTTGCATCATGACCTTTGCTTCAATTGTTTTGGCCTTCATATTTGTTGCAAAGCTTTTCATTTTCAGCACATCCACTTTCCGTGCAATGATAATGCAATGTTTGTGGTATTAATGGAATTGCTTACAATGATTTGTCAGAACCATGACCAGAATAAACCAAGTCAAGAGACTACTGAACACCAGCTTCTGAGCTCAGCATCACTTGAATCAAAGCAATTCATTGCTTCACAGCAACTTTCACTAAAAGAGAAGTCGTTCGTCACTAAGCAACACGCCAATAACAAAGATGCGTTTAACATTCTCGTGCAATGATCTGTCGTTAGAGCTCGACCGATACATCGGCATGCCAATATTAATCGGCCGACATAACAGTGATGCCGATGTATCGTATCGGCAAATTCCGCAGATGTATGTCAGTAGTATTTACTCATGAAAACCAGTACGTTTGTTTATGACGACGGAAGATGTCTATCGCTAGGAGACAATGCAGGAAAACTTTGCTTTCTGAACTCCAATGTAAAATTGTTAAATTTTGATTATTAAATCATTATTATGCAAAAAGGCAAACAATTCCGTGTATTTCTTCAGTTGTAAGCTATTTCTTTACATTTCCTTGTGAGTTGGTTTAATATGCATTGTAATGCTTTTTAACTGCTGGTTTCAAGTATAATTGTAATTTTGTTATGAAGTATAATTGTAACCTGTTTTTTTTTCATAACAACGTCTTTCACTGCCTTTCATTTGAGGCAGGGATTGAAGTGATTAGTTCATACCAATGGCTCCTTACAACCAAGGATTCACAATTGAATACGCATGATAACCCAATCCCTCTAAGTGCGCAGCACTTTCACCTCAATAAACAAGCCTTACGTTAGGTACAAGGCAGCAGTTTAGGACAAACATCCAAGAGCTAAAAATAAGGAAATTACAAAAATTGTGGTTTTGGCACAGAATAAGAAATATGTACGACGTTAGTACCACATCCAAAAAACGTAACACACAGTAAACATTGAAAATATACCTATGAAACCACGTTTTTCATTCTTTTACACCGTGCAGTATTTCCTACGGCACATTTTTACATTATATGAAAAAATATTATATGTAGGTAGAAGGTCAGAAAAAATGACCTTATCGTTCAACATAGTTTTTAATGCTGACTACAGTCAATCATACTCACTGAAGTGGTAGAAACACTCGCATAAACACAAAGTTACTGGCTATACAGAAATGCGTACGACCTGATCAAGCAGTAAGTTACAGTTTTTGTAACTACTACCTAAAGCTGAGGCAATTGGTAAAAAATTGTGCAAAATCCAACAACACCTTCTAGAAAACGTAAAAATTTTAAACTGACGTAGCGGTAATTTGAAGCCGAGAAACATGGCTAAGTGCACAACAGCATTTAATTTCATTTCAAAAACGCTTAAACAGGGTAACAACAGAAAATCTTAGAGAAACAGTGGTACAAGATGAACACTGTAGATGAATTAGTGATGTAAAAAAGCAGAGATCGATCGATATGGTTTTTTGGAGCCGATGCCGATATATCGGCCAATTACGGACCGATAGCCGATATTTCCAAAATTTTTAAATCTTGTTTTCTGCTTTTTTTGAAGAACTTCAAAAATCAGGATTTATGAGCTAAAATTCTTCAAATTGCAGCAATTTCAATATTTCGCTATGATTTTTAATTAATCTTATTCATGATGAAGGATGACGCTTTTGTTTTGGCTGCGACGGTCGACGTGTGCTCCATGGTTCATCTTGTCTGCTTGTTTACGAAAACGAACCTGCTAGCGTTGCTGCAAGATAACTGTCTGGACTGGTTCGTTGTGCTTTCTTGCGCAAGTTGTCTGCATGCGTGAGGATTATAACAGCGTTTCGTCAACACCTGCTGAGGGCGATATAGGCCGATAATATCGGCCATTTTGGCCGATACCGATATATCGGTAGAAGCCAAATATCGGTCTACAGTATCTCTATAAAAAAGCATCCGTAACGAGCAGGGAACAATTACCTGGCAAGTTCTTTGTCCAAGTGATCTTGCCTCAGACGTTTGAAGTTGGGATCAAGAGGATCAAATGTTTCTTCACTCGTGTCGTAAAACCCAAGAGCTGGTTTTTTTTCGAATGGTACTTCAGCGTTATAGTTGATTCTACCCCTCTTCCTCCTTTTTTTACGAACCTCGATTCCAGCAGCTTTTAATTCTCTGCGCTTCTGAAGTGATGCTAGGCGTCTTTAAAATAAATATCAAACTACACTATCAACGACCTGAATTTGTGCAGAAACTTAGTGAGTGTTGCAAGCAAGGTTGTCATCAATAACAAATGGTGAAAGATCACATCTCAGAAGTCCAGTTGGATCATTTCATTTGTTGGAAGTATCCGATGCGTAGCTCTTATCAAATACAGTAGTACACAGTCTGTATGTAAAACCTGAGAGCCTATTAGATCCCTTTTGTCAACTTCCGACTTATCTACCCGTAGATAAGCATCAGACTTATCTGCGGGGCGTTTTACTAAAGTCAACGCCGTGCAAAACTTCAAACTTTGGTACACGAAAGACAGAAGTTTGAACAACCTAATGATAAAAGTACCAGCCAAAGTAAATGAAGCCAAAGACACATCGTAGACGCTTCGGTAACCACTGCTACCATCATCAATACGAGTAGATATGAACTTGAAACTTATTCTTCTCTAATCTTGCAAAAAAGCTTTGTTTTAAAACTTGCATAGTTTTGAAAATTTGGGTGCTAATGCTGCAGAAGATTTGAACCGATTGTAAATGGTTCAACGCAGTCGTTGATGAGATATTTTGACGAACTACAACACGATTTTCGAAAGTGAAGCAAAAGCGCGCACCTGGCTTCCTCCAGCTGCTTTTCTCTGGCTTTCCTTTTGGCTTTCTTTCCTTGCGTGTTAGCCAGTCTGGCACGAGCTTCACTTAGCATCTCTATTTCATCTTCATCCATGTCTATAGGATCAGGGCGTGCTGGTTTTGTTTCTGGAGCAGGATCAATTTCACCTGGTTTAAGTTTCCGAGGATCATCACCACCGTCATCGCCATCTTCTGCGTGAGCTGCTTTGTCGCTAGTGCAATAACATGAACGTTTTTTTAGCATGGTTAATATAAGTGGCAAACAGGATAGAGAAGCAGGCAGCAATACCTCCCAGTTTTTCTTTCAGAATGCATCTTCTGATGTTCATTTTTCACATTACTTCCAATACAAAAAAACCCTGACTATCTTAAAAACATTACAGATACACCCTGGATTGACGTTTCAAGTTTTTTTTTACTTGAGTGGCAATATACATCACAGAAATGCAACTCTGCGGAACTTGACGATTTTTTTGATGGATGCTACACATTTGATGAGGATGTTCAAATTTAAGTTCCCCCCATTAGCCAAACACCACATAATGCAAGGCTTGTTGATCATACATGGCACGGTTGAGCATGTGCTTAAATAATGGTTGCTTTGAACAGAGGATGTAAATTTTGGAACCACATCATTCAAATTAGGTCATGAAGTCTTGATAAAGCCTTTCTATTTTGAGATATACAAAACTAATGATATATTGGCCAGTTTCCTATAAACAAGCTGGCTTCACTGCATTAGTAACATGAAGAAAAAACAGAATTTTTACAGGAAAGGGTCACTTAAAAAGTAGCTGGACACTGGACACCTTTTGAACAACACATTTGTTAAAGCACGGAGTACGTTGTTTGGATACTTTTTAACTCAATACGCATGCAAGTTGTGACTTCCACCAAATGCACCGCTTTGTATTGTTACCACATTTTGTTATCATTGAATTACAGCTTGTGCAAAGTAGTAAAACATTCAAAATGTCAGAAGATAAACCAGTGCATGCAGGAAAAAGCATTTCTACACAGGTTTTTCATATTTCTTTTGCATCGCACTATGCTGGCAAGATTTTTATGAGAGTATCACCACACCATTTACATAGTACAAAAATACTTTGAGGATTTTCCACCAGCACAAACAACTTTTACTGAAAATAAAGAACACGAACCCATTTAATGTTATTTGATTTAATAAGGTGTCTTCATAGAAAGCATTGCACTGCTCCTTAACGACATAGAGTTGCTTACAGTAAATATTCATAATGCTCAAGGCACTGAGCTGCTGTTCGACCGACAATTGGTGCGATGGTCCTCCATTGAGTAGGCATTAACTTGGCAAGATGCAAAAGCTTCTCCTCTTCTTCCCGAGACCACTCAGTTTTTTTAATACTTGGATCTAACCATTCATACCATCTTGCCTTGAATGAAAGCAGTAAAAAAGAAATTTTGTTTTAGTTAAAACTCACCATCCTTGTAAGGATGCCAAATGGAATGAAACAGCATCACACTCACAAATTATGCACACACGTTGGTCAATGAAGACAGAAAATCATATAAAGGAAAGTAGTTAACCCTTGCAACAAGGATGCAATAACATTTGCAGTAGACAATGGTTTATCTTTGTTTTGAAAAGTACCTAAACACACTGGGACAATAAAAAGAAGGGATGAATGTTTGAACTTGAAGCCAATATCTAATTGCAAGTTTTGATGTTAGTAATTAGACTAGACATGGATCCAATACATGATCAGTAGAAATTTACCAAGACAAATACACAGCTGTACTGTACAACAATAATTCTAAAAGAGAAGGCCAGAAAGTTTTTTTTAATAAATCCTGCATGACCACCATAAAAACAAATTATCTCAGTTACCAGAATGGCTTATTTTCTTATCATCAGCACTTTTTGCAATGCTCTTTCAGTAAGTTTCAAAAGTTCTCCAAATCATATTTACATTCTGCTGCATCACATGATGGCTTTATAGCATACAGTACAGCATATATGTGCATAACAGTATGTAGAAAATGTAAATATATATATATATATAGTGGAATAGTAGATAGAAAGTGCATACCGTATTTATTTGATTGTAAGGCGCAGCTTATGAAATTTTTTTTCATCACTGCATGTGGCTTATAATCAAGAGTGGCTTAGATTTTTTATTTCTTTACCTTATCACAAGGTATAGATGACACTCAGTTTTTCTTAATCAAACTATTTTCGCATTCTAGTCTCTTCAGCATCACGTGCACATCTGTCACAGGAGGGATTATGATGAACAGAAGACAGTTGTAGTGGTGTATCCACCATTGCCAGGATTGCCAATTAAATGTGAAACATACTAGTATGCGAATGTATCTCAGAGGCTATTCAAGTGCGGCTTACAATTGAATAAATATGGTATATTGAAAACACATGCTTTTTCACATCAAGCTGTTCACAGTTGCTCAGTGGCAAGACAACCACTAGCCATTATTTTTTATGAATTAATGCGCATACTTGCTCCTTGATGGTAAGGGGTGTTGCTGTTTGAGGTACTACAAAACTCTTCAGAAAAAAATGTTGACACTGAGTGATGTGACAAGCTTGCTCACAAGCAAGACTGGCTTTCAGCAGAGCTAAGCCATCTTATTTATAGTCAAGTACATTTTCTTTTGCTGTGGTACCAAAAAACATTGTATCTCTTATGTTGCTAGGGATGTTCCAAATTAACATTCTTTATTCTGAGGAAGTGGCTACCGTCTGCCGCGCATGACGTGATTCAAATGAAATGCTGAGGAGTTAGGTTTAGAGGTTAGGTTATATATGTTCTACCAAGCCTAGTGCAGTCTACTGCACGTTCATCGTGCATTACTGTCACGTTGCAGGTGGCAGATTAATAACTTTTCAAATATGAAGGTCCAGAGGCAGACCTGTAGCCATTGCCTTATTCTAAACAGAACCAGCCAAAAATCGAAAAATGTAATGCCAGAGTCAAAATTATTCAATCATTTTGTGGGCAGATGAGGCATAACAACATTATTTCATTTTGGCAATTGCAAAAAAGCATTTCTGCTAGCAACATGTATTGACTGTACTGTTTATATCAATTCCAGGTTATAACATTGCATATTCTGGTTAATTGTATAAAGGAGTTGGCAAATTCAATATGCAAACCAAACTTGTCTGTAGTACAAGCTCATCTCAAGAATCACCGTGCCAAGAGATACAGATTTATGAATACTTGCTTATAGTGCAAAAACAACATTGTTAATTATTAGATTGCTGTGAAATCAAAACTATAAAAAAGAGGTATTATTAAGCCCAGACAAACATGTGCATACTATTGTTTCTGCTGAAATTGTGTATCACTGTATGAATTGAGAAGAATTTAGTCTTGCAGTGCCTATCATAGACACAGTATTCAACATTTACTTCACAGCAATTTAGAATGACTAAAAAAGCAATCAGTAGGAGTCACAAACAAATTTGGTTTAGAATGAAACAAGTTTTTCATACAGGCAGATAAAATTGCAGCAATGGAAATCCTCATTTCAGGGATTAGGTCCGTTCATCCACAGGGTAGTGGTGGGCCAGCTTAAAGGGCAACATCAATAGGCCATGGTAAGTCGAAGGGTCACACCTTTCAAAATTGAGTGCAGGGCATTTCACGATAATATGACATATAGACTAATTGGTTAATGAAAACAAACAACTGATATCTTCATCTGTGCAGGCTTCCACAGGCCACAAAGAAAGAACGCCTTAAAGGGTCACATGCACCCAGCCTACAATTTGCGCATGCCTGGTATAGGCAACTTCAGATAATGGCAAACCTTAAAATGGCTTGTCTCTGCATAGACATGATTATAAAATATATAGTGAATCTATACATATACTCAGAAAAAACAACAGACTTAGAAAATCTGAAATGTGTTTCCAAACCTCATCACTACTCATGGAAAAAAGCGGCTAAGTCATAAAATGGCCTATTGTTCTGGCATCAAAATGTTGTAACTTTCTAATTACTAAGTGCAAAAGATTTTTCAGATACCTGTAGTGAGTTCAAGTTCCTCCAAATATAACAACAACAGACTTTCAAATTTTAAAAACTGCATGTCCAGTGTATGAAATTACACCACACAACCACATCTCAAACATTTCAAACAAAACGTTATAATTATGCACGAACTTTATTGAAATTAACAATTTAAATACATGTCAAAGTATAGATTCCAAACAAATACCTTACACTGCTTTGCAGACTTCCGGTGCAACAAAGAAGCTATACGTGACCACTGATTTAAGCCATATTTCATAACAGCTGCCTTCAGAATTTCATCCTTCATAAAATGAAAAATAGTTGAACAGTCGCAAGAATGATCTCATAGCACCATAGAACAAGACAGTTTGCTAACTACAGTGTTTGCATTATATTCTCCGCTTGCCACAGCACATTTAAAGCAAGTTAAAAACTTGTGACAAAATCAAAACAAAAGCTGCTTAGCTATGACAATTAATTCACAAGTTTTCTTCAGCATCCATTTCTTTTTCAACTGATTAAAAATCGGTCTTTCTACTTTGAGATCAAAGTCCATCTCCACAGGGCAATGGTGTAGCTCATTGAATCACAATTTGGAAGACTTCATTTCAAGCGCTACACAACAATCTGGTAGTGAAATTTCATTTTTCATTATTTTTTCAATCATGTAAGATGGTGCAATATTTCCTGTTTTCAAACAACACCACCAAACAATTTATGAGTCTCATGCAGAACATCAGACATGCACGTTGAAATTAAGTTTCTATTTAAAATCTGGGAATGATTTTTTGTGCGAAGTCATGTTGGTAATATGTCCCTTTGGGGTGATGGTACTAAGTTTCATCATAATCACTGTTATAGAGGGTAGTTTTCCATCATATCTGGAAAAACCATCGATACCAATCAGTATTACTGATTAAGTCTATATCAGTCTCTCAAGTAAGAGTCTAAATACTCGTGTTTCTACATTTTTCTTGAAAAAAATTAGTTAATCAGGGTGTCTATTTAGGGTAGTAGTAAATACAAGAAAATTAATAAGCAATGTTAATCACCAGAAAGAACTCACTTCTGTGTTTCTCCAAACTCCACCTTTGATTGTAATTCGAGGCATACTCTTCCAACACAGTTAATTCAATCTTACACTATAGTACACCTACTATGCTACCACAAAAACTTGTATGAGCTAAATAATTCAACAAGTAGTCTTTGATAGTAAGGGGTAAATCATCAAAAAAATGACGAGTAGAACATAATTTTTCCACTTTTTAATTGAAAACCAGGCATGCTTAAAAGAATTAGTCGTTGGGAAGGAAGCGTACTTGAAACCAGTGGTACTCATCCACCAATCCACAAACTAGTACTGGTGTGTAAAACAACTATATTTGTGTGTGAAACAACCTGAGTTTGTATGAATTAGCTTTAAATAACTCAAAATGATTTGCGTTCATATTGAATTTGGTAAATTCCTGGACAATCACATGTGCTTTGTGATTGAAAGAGTGGATATTATGATGAAATAAAATCCTTGTGCAGTTTTCATAATTATTTTGTACTTGAGACAGTACAATGGCAGCTTTTGGTAGTAAGCAGGTTTCTTAAGGTTTAGCTTTGGTGCTAGGTAATTTTGAGAGACTTTTGTTTGACATTTTCAACCTAATCTTTACGGCATGCCACTGGCTGTAGCTATACTACATATGTTTCAGAAGATTTAAAATGCAATCAAAGCAACAATGAATTCCAGCTTGTTTTCAAAAATGCAATCATGATGTAAAAAAAACATGGAAACTATCAATTAAATAACATCAATCAAAAACATATCTCAACAAAATAGGAAGCTTTTTGAAGACTCTAAATGTCAAAAACAATGCGAACAATTCAACAATTTCTTTTTAGAAGTTGGGAAATCCCGTTTTGCAAAAATAAAGCCATCACCTACGACCTACAGACATTTTCTTAAACATATAAATTCAAAGAAATGCATTATTTCTTGCTCCTACTGATGCATATGAAATCCAACTTCCCATCAAAAACATTAAAATGAAATTTAATAGCTCTCCCAATGACATTCCAACCAAATTTTTAAAAATAGCTGTTTGCATTGTGCCAGAATGGTTGTCCAATTTTAATTTTTTCAAGAAATGCATGACTATTGGTGATTTCCCAGTCTCTTGGTAAATTGCTCACATCACTCCAATTCCTAAAGTTCATAACCCAAGTTCCTCATCTGATTATACACCAACTCAGAACCGTCGTCTTCAATAGGGGGCTTTGCATTTCTGTGGGGGAGCTTGACATTCTAAAAATTGACAAAATCTCTACTGATTTATAGTGTTTTATGTTTCGATTTTAGAGGGCTTGGAGCTTTTTTGGGAGGGCTAAGCTCACCAAACCCTCCCCCACCCTGTGGCAACATGACTAGACTAATCTCTGTTTTTCCAGTACTGTCAAAGTTATTTGAAGAAGTTCTTTATCACAGAGTATACTCTTATTTGACAGAGAATGATCTAATTGATAAAAGACAATACAGTTTTACTTTTAGAGAAAATCACTCAATAGAACTAGCCATTACAACTATTTATGATGAACTGCTTAAAAACTTTGACTATAAATTAATAACATGTTCCTTATTTCTAGACCTATCAAAAGTATTTGACTGAGACTGTGACCATGAGATTTTATTTAATAAACTTAATCACTATGGTATTAGAAGTATTTATCATGACCAGGGTTACTTTGAGGAAAATGTTAGGTACCTTGTATGGACCTGTAGGGACCCAATTTCTCTGATTCTAGGGAACCGATTTTCAATTCTAGGGACACGAATTGGGTCACTGAATCACCTTTAAAAAAACCTGCGAACTAACTATTCTCAATTTTTTTGCATAGTAGAATGCAGTGTACTAAAATAAGGACATTTAAATCTTCTTACAAAAGGCTATCTCGCAGAGTCCTTCAGGGTAGTGTTATTTCACCTTTGCCTTTCCTGATTTACATTAACAATATCATGAAAGCTTCCTCTTTTCATACTACTTTATTTTATGAAGATATTAATTTTCATATGTCAAACTCTTGTTTTGATGTTCTTCAGACAAATGTTAATGTGGAACTGTGTGAAACTGACCACTGGTTGAGAGCCAACAAGTTTTCTCTTAGCTACAATATGAGTAATTTTATGCTATTAAATTCTCGAAAACAATCCTACTTCATTTAAAGTTATTACAAATAACCATAGCATTTCCCCAAAAGATGACCTGAAATACCTAGGTGTTCTTTTTGACAATAAATTAAGCTGTAAAACTCATATACAAAGGTAAAAACTCAACTATCAAGAGCTTGTGGAGTTCTGTCCAAACTTAAACATTATACAACACAATCTGTATTGAAAGTTGTCTGTAACTCATTAATCCACCCCTACCTTAACTGTACTCCATCTTCAATTGGGGTCATGCTTCAAACGCAACCATTCAGCCTCTCATTAAACTCCAAAATAAATAAAACTAAAAGGACCAACTAACACAGCATATCTAGAAGAACCTTTCCAACACTTAAACATCTTATGCTTTCCCAAACTATATATCTTATCAGTAGGTAAATTCAAGCACTCTGATTACAACAAACTGCTTCCAAACCAATTTGATTACCATTTTATTCCAATAAGCTCAATTAATTCCCACTCCACAAGACTATCAAACAGGTTGACCTGTTTCTACCTAGAGCTAACCCTTCCTCAGGAAAATGTTCCCTTACATTTGTTGGCCCAAAAGCATGGTCTTCAACACCAGACAATATTAGGTCTTCAACCACTTTCACCTTGAGATAGAAACTTAAGAAACACCTCCTACATAAAAAAGGTACACAATTATAAACTCCAACAGCATTTCACTTATACATGACAAAATACTATAACACATAGTAATTCTGTTTATTTTTATGTATATTTACTTTTATCTTTCCTGTGCACATCCCATTCTTTTTGACATGAAGGTGTACTCCAGTTTTTTTCTGTTTTGCTTGTTTTTCTTTTGCACATCAAGTAGTTTTTGTTACTTTTTTTTGCTTTTTCATTTCTATATTTTGTTCAAACATATTCTTAACCACACCAAATTCCTTCAATCAATTTCGATCCACTCACCTGTATACATAGGCATGTGCTTTCATCTGTACATTTTCTTCACCATGCTCGTGTTTGTATCAGCATATCATGCTTAATGTTGAACAACCAAATTCTTTAAAAGTTCAAAGTATACTGCATGAATATGCTTCTGACATTACCTCAACACCTAAGGGTGAATTATGACTACTAGTGAAAAGTGACAAAAGGTTTTATGGTGGAAGCACATCACCGCAGTGCAAACCAATAACAAGGTTCGTTTAATGAAACAGAAAGTAGCCATACATTTTTGAAACATGCTATACCAGATTTTGTAGATAAACTACTTTTTGTTTCATTTTAAAAGAAATGAACTATTGGTTTGCTTTCTCATACTGTATTTAAATATGCTTACAAACTTATCAGTTTGTTTTGTAATACTGTATATAAATATGCTTTTTATTCTGCATTTCAATTGAAAACACAAAAAATTGTTGTCAAATTTTTAAGTTTTTACGTCAAAAAATTAGTTGCCCTGGCCTAGTTATTAGACATTATAAATCAATATTTGAACCTTTTTGTCACTTTGCACTAAGCAGTCATAAGAATTTGCAAAACACTTCACCCTCAGGTGTTGAGGTAATCTCAGAAGCATATTTATGCAATATACTTCAAACTTTTAAAGAGTTTGGTTGTTTAACCTTAGGCATGATATGTTGATATGTACATAAACACTACAGTAGAGTCAAGTGTGAGAATATATCATGAAGTTAAAACACTAAAATATGCATAATGGATTGAGCATTTGCTAAACCAAGTACTGTAAGAACACATTTCTTGCATTGACATACCTAGTCTACTTCATATTCAATTGTCCAGTAGTGGGCTAAGCATTATTACATCAGAAGCCACAACAATTATTATTTTAGAATTACAACTAAACTTGCAAAAACATATCAAAATCTTTTGTTGAACTTTAATAATATATTGAGAAAAATTTTCTGCTGGAAGAAAATTTTGACCTTATGATAAATTTTGACCTATTGATAAATTGACTTTTTTTACCTAATAACTTTGGAGTGGCTCATGGTATTAGTGTGAAATTTGGTTTGTGGACATTTCATATACTTACAAAAAGCAGAAAAATTTTGACGTTATTGACTTTTGGTTGCCCTAATTATAAGAAAACCTTTTAGATATACCATTGTTTTTGTTTTATTTAAATATTTTGCAATCAAATTAGACGGTACGGCCCACTGCTAAACGCATCCTACTCAAGGTGGTCCCCAAGCTAAATTAATTGGCCACCCCTGAAATAAATCATTACAGAATCATGTTGTAGTTCTTAAGAAAGAAAGCAAAGGCTTGCTACCATTAATTTAGTGGTTCTAAACCCGGGTTTGATCGAACCCCTAGAGTTTAATGTAGCGGTTTCAGGGGTTCAATAAATAAAGGCCACCTGAAACATGTAACCTACTTTCACTTTGTTACTTAGGCAAAAATGGGGTTAAACACAATTTGGAAAACTACGTAAAGGTTCAGCGTGTTTCTAACAGCTACAAATCACCACATTAATTCATTCCTACGGTTCTTGTAATTACATACTACGGGGTGAACTGTGCAGCTTTTTGTCCATTGGTATCCCTGAGCTACATACTAATTTTTTTTTCTGCAAACAAAAGGTCATCCTTAAAAAATGGATGATCAGTTCAGAGACCCTGCAGTCCAAGAAACCTGTTTTTCTTTAATTTTACTTAATGGCCTCAGGAGTTTGTGCGATCTTTCACGTGTGCCTTAAGCGAGTGTTACGTACAACGTAATATGCCATGCCTGTGTGCGACGTAATAATCACCTCTGCAATTAATCAAATGTTGTGCACAGTTGCAGCAGTTGTTATCATAATTCTATAAGCTCGTTGTTGATCATGAGCACTCTTGTGTTGCGTCTGAAAGCTGCCAAATCTTTCCTAGAGACCAGTCAATGCGCTTGAGAACACAAGGTGTTGAAGTGCAAAAATATCCAGATTATGAGATGTGAAAAGAGCGGATATTATCCGGTATTGGCAAAGATCCGGTTTAAAAAATCCAGAAAAACTAGATTTTTATAAAGAAAAATGTTAAAAATCATTCATACCACCAGTTTTATCTAGTTTTGGCAAAGATCTGGAATAACCAAGGTTTACTGTACGAGCCTATTATGGGTATTTGCAAAAAAATATTTATAATTAATTTGCACAATCTGCAAATACTGTTCATGTTGTGAATTAAATATAAATTTTCAGAATTTCTAGTCCTCCTGCACAAACATGAAGGCCCCAATGGAAGATTTTCTGGCAACGGTTCTGCCCAGGCCTACAGACCTGGGGGAGCATTCGGGAGCTGTTACCAGAGATGATCACTAGGGCAACCAAAAGTCAATGAAGTCAAAATTTTTCTGCTTTTTTAAAAGGTTAGGAAACGTCCACAAACCAAACTTCACGTTGATACCGTGAGACACTCCAAAGTTATTAGGTCAAAAAGAGTCAAAATTTATCATTAGGTCAAAATTTATCGTTAGGTCAACATTTTCTTACAGCACAGTTTTTTTTCTCGTTATCAATATTTTATTAAAATTGTAGCAACAGATTTTGATTTGTTGTTGCAAGTTTAGTTGCAATTCTAAAATCGTAATGGGTTTGTCGTGACTTTTGGAGTAATAATATTGTTAGCTCACTACTGGACGATTGAATATTAAGTAGACTAGGCATTGCAATGCAAGAAACGTGGTCTCTTAGCCTACTTGGTTTGGCAAACACTCAATCCATTATGTATACACAGGGATGGATTTAGGGAGCACGGGGCCTTAGGCCATCATAGTTCTTTAGTGCCCCACGCAAGTGTGACCTATTTCGCCGTTTGTTTGAAAAGCGTGAAAGTATGCCCCTCTTATTTGTAGTCCCCCTCAAAAATCTATCTTTTGTTGTGCCAATTTTGGTTCTACAATTGCCTTAGATCTTCAACATAAATTAACATCTTTCCTACATTCTTGTAAAGAACAAATGGCAATGCGATCTTTTCTTGGAATTTATGATTTCTAGCGTTTTAACAGGTTTGTTTTTCGGATATATACATTTTTATGCAGAACCGTGCTGCCGCCCTCAAAAATATCGTCTAGCTGTCAATCTGATTACCTGTACGTAAACTCTTTTTTTGTAGTAATAGTAACCACATATTTTATGAACCAACAAGCACAATCCCTTCAGTGGACACAGGTTCATTCATGCCGTTTTGAAGTTGTCATTTTCCAAGCAATACAAAATAGTGTTTTAATCCTCTACGCCATAGGCCGATGGTAAACAACATGAAGACAAGTTTTGCACAGCAGCAAAGTATTTTCGCAACACTCTTAGTTAACCATATGAAGTAAGCCCAACATAGACACGTTTGTCCCAGTAAAGCTCACAAGACACTATTTTAGCTGATCTAACTAACATGATATAGTTTCAACAAGCCATCTCTGTTTGCAGGAAATCTAGCAAAAACAACCAAACGTATGATCCAATACTGACAATATTTTTTTCATCAGAGTTTTGTTGTGTCTGGCGGTCTTGCGTTGCTGGGAGCTGTTGTCAGTGGAAAATTGAATATCAATTAAGTTATNTTTTTTCTTTTTCATTTTTTTTTGTAACTGCTTTGATACAGATGGCCTGAATCTCTCTCACGTCCAGATGCACTGTGTTGTTGTGTTGTTACTGTACTGATAAAAGTCTCAAGTAGACATTTGCATTTCCGCCCATTTCAAGGTAAATTGTAAAGGTATGCCTCTAAGCAGTTTCGCAAGTTTTTATTTTAACATTGAGTCGTCATAGGAAAGAGTTGTGCGGGGCACCCAAAAGCGCTAGGTGCTAGGCCATGGGCGTCCGCAAACATTTTTCCAGAGGGGGACAAAGTCAAAATTTTGCTCATCTTTTTCAGTTTGTTGGCGATGCAACGCAAATGGATGTACACAAAAATGTCCAGTGTTACGGCAACATTTACATACAGCGTTTGCCCTATAAGAAAATTTAACACTGAAAGAATGTTTGTTTTAGTAAGAATGGATATTTTAAGACTGAGTTAGCAGAGTTCTAGATTAATTCCAAACTTTGTGAATAATTAGAATAAGCACAAAATCTTATCAAAATACGAACAAAACATATATTTAATTCAAAGAGCTTCTCCTTGTTTTCATGTTTTTCCAATGTGGTAGAAAGTTGAAAGTGCACGAGAATGAGATTTCACTGCGCAAGTTGTCTGGTGGTACCGTGCAGTTACACACTTAAGAGGCAGGGGCGGGTCTGGCTAGTAACACTAGGGTGGGATATTTCAGTGGTAGTCAGTTTCATTACGGCTTCGTTAAGAGATGATGTGTGTTCTACTACACAGCTGTGACAAAACAATGGATGACAGAATGACCATATATTGCGAACAATAAGACAATTCGAACACGACAAAAGTCTTATTCGGAATTAGTTTTGATGTGTTATTTTTCGAATTATGCAAAACCATGGTGAATAAAGTTACTTTCTTACATTTTAGGATGGGCAATCTCCACCCCTTAATCCGCCCGTTTAGAGAGAGCATTGGTTCAAGGAACGCATATCATGCTTTTAACTCTTGGAATTCTCAAATCTGGCTTGGAATTCTTCCAGTAGCCTTAAAATATATTTTTGTATTCTTCTACTTTGTGGTCTGCAATTGCCTCTTTACAAAAAGCATTCGTTCTCATTCTGACATTGGAAGAATGATTGAATGCTTTTGACAATACCTGTCTTTGAAAAATTTTAAATTCCTTTGGGACTTAAGTAGTGTAACTTGAGCTTTTTGTTCAGGGATAAATCCAAGGGGGGGCGAATGTGGCAATCGACCATTTTGCCGTCGATCGTTTTGTCATACCAGTGTAAATGTTGTGAAGTATACAACATCTCTTGTATAGTACTAGTAGTGAGCCCGCAATGAGACCAGACTTTCAAATATTACTGAAATCGAGTCTAGTGTAAGAAAAACATTGATGAAATGCAAAGGATCTTCAGTAAAATTGACGCGGTTTCGGTGGTAGATGAAACACAAACATTTGATACTGTTGCATTACAAAGAGTGCTTTCTTCGTTTGTGTTGGATCACTCCGAAGCCACGCTGTGGCCGATCATTTTGAATAACATCTTGCAACAAACAGAAATATGGTCGGATCAACATGCATCTTGCCAAGGTTTGTCCAGTAAGTATTTTACCTTCATTCCTTATTTGAAAGACATAAGTCTTTTAAGTGCCTCGAGAAAGCTGCTCATGTCATGGTATTGACATTGTTTTCAACATAGTGCTGCGCACTATGCACTTATAGTTATATAACGAGGTAGGGTGCAAATATGCAAATTGCTTTGAAGTACTTCATTTCTGTCGAACAAACAAGTGCTTAAGTTATCTTTCATCATCAACGGTCTTACCATTGTTGTTTTTGTATCATTGGCAGGTCAGTCAAGGCTACACGCACGAAACAGTTAATCATTCTGCTGAGTACGCCAAGGCTGACGGTGTCCATACAAATCAAATCAAGAGCCTTTGGAGTGATGCGAAGAGAAAACTAAAAGCCATGAATGGAGCTCGGCACAATTTTCTGCCATCCTATTTGGATGAATGGATGTGGCGACACAAGCGCGATAAGAGCCATTACTTCAACGATTTGGTGAAAGCTATTGCGGAAAATCCTAAACACAAAAAGTGTGATTTTGCAGTAATTACTAGTGAATTACTCATACTACTGTTTGCAAGCACCAACTGCTACAGTACCAGTCGTACAGAGACAAGTCTAAGTGAATAGCAAGACGGGGCGAGACCGACATGTCCAGCTTACACAATGCCTAGACTGACCAGCTAGCCAACCTAACCACTATCCAGCTGCAAAGCAAAGATACAGGGCAATTTGAAAATAGTACTCAATTGGTTGACAGTTGCAGTACAACGCCGCGAACGCGCCAGCACGCGGAGGTTATTCATTAAATAATCATATTTACCACGTGCAAGGCAATCATTGGAAAAGCATTGTATGATAGATTTCATTGTAAATTTCACTAGGAGACTGAGTAACCGCAGATCAAACGTCAAAGCTTTCGTTATCTCTCGGACTGATTGTTATCCAGGTTGAGAGTGAAGATACCTAGCACACAACAAACTTGGCAAACCACTTGGAAACCAAATAGAGTAACGAACTAGGCAGGCACTGGCAGCAGATGTGGCCGGAGTCACATTGTCAGACTCCGACTCCGCTCCTGTTCCAAACTTTCAGAATCAAGATCCGATTTTTTATAATTGGAGAAATCGATTCTTTTGCAGACTCCGGCAACCATCAATTCAACCGAAATTCAGCAATGTTTGTTTTGTACAGAAGCAATAACTTTTGTAAAGACCATGCAGACTCCGGCTACTGAAAAAAAACTGATTTCTGATTTGGTTTTCACAAACTTTTGAATCCGGTTCCTGATCTAAAAAACACACAGAATGCTGCTAGAGTCGACTTCAGATCCGCAGCCACCTCTGGTAGGCAGTATTCCGCACAAGCAATCTTCAACTCAAAATTAGGCACCACGATCCATTTAAAGAAACATCTTGAAAATGATTATTTCATTATTCATTTGAAAAAGATTCTGATTGCCTAGATATTTAACACAGATATTAACTGTGGCACGCCGCATAAGCAAGCTGAAACGAATGCCCTTAGATATGTATAGGCCACAAGCTTTGACAGGCTGTATCTGATGACGTGTAGTGACGTCATCACCAAAATTGGTGTGCAACCTTCTGTCACCACAATCTTCAATCGATGACTTCATCGCGCTGGAAAAGGGGGGGCAAATTGCACACTAGACCCCTCAAATCGCACCCCCTAACCTTACTAGCTGCTATTTGGATCCGCCCTTGCTGTCGTTGTTATCAAATCGCGCAGACACCATGGTGACTAACTCGACTCTCATAAAATAAAACTTCACAAACTTGTGTGAACACTTTAATAAATGTAGCAAACGTTAATCATGAGGTAACAACTCTGTCAGTTTGAGTTACTGCTATTTATTTAGAAGAGCGACACAAAATATGTCGGCGAGCCGCAGTTCGCCCACCAATTGGGATAAACCTAATTGTCTTACCGCTATCACCAGTCACTGCCTCGCAGCATTACCTGCCAAGAAGTCTGCGTTCAATAGTTACATGCGACAAAGCGTCTACCACCGTAACCTGAAGTGCATCTATCTTCGCATATTTGCAATGTTATTGTTACACTACAAAGGCTAATAGTAGAACAATTCGTTCGCAAGTTTCGCAATCTGCCTCTGCACGTAGAGAAGCGAATTTAGTGAACTGCAAGCTCATCACTGCATGTTACCAGAACAGTCTATAGTGGAAGTGTCATATTGGCAAACAAAATGTTATTGCAAGAATAAATCCAACTGATAAGAATTAAAATGCTTATTTCACATTTTCTAGAAATGTTTGCTTCTTGGTTCCAATTTCCAGAGGGGGGCAAATGCCCGTTTTGGCCCACCCCGCGGACGCCCATGCATTTGGCTTATGCGTAAATCCGTCACTGTGCATATACAGTGTTTTAACTTTATGTTCTTCGCAGATTTGACTCTACTGTAGTTGTTTATGCACTTATCCATATATCAGAAATCGAGTCACGATTTTTGGTGACTCTGACTCGACTCGAGTCACGTTGAGAAAGATGGTGCCACGACTCGACTCGAGTCACGTTTTTCGCAGAATGACTCGACTCGACTCGAGTCACAATCAATGACTCGAGATTCGAGTCAGGGTCATTTTTGCATAATCTCAGAGCCTCTTATCGACAAACCCAGTTTGTTTGCATACAAAGAAATGATCATTTTTTGGTCCAGTAATGATCAAAATTGGTGTAAATTTTCTATTTGGACTTTCAAGACGTGTTATACTATATCCTAAGGATTAAGTATTCATAACTTGCACAGACGTAGACCTGAGATTTGCTTTTCACTGAGCGGCCAGAAGGGCACAATACAGACCTATTGACACATCGTCATGATCCAATCAGGTATTTGCATATCATGATAATGGCAGTCGGCCACATACTGTTACTTTGAGTCTTTTCCAGATGAAGTCATGTAAGCTATTTCAGTGCAAATCCAATGCAAAAATATACAACTCATTATAATGCATATCCAAATTCCTGGTAATGGTAATGGTTTATTGTTTCATATGACTCAGCCAATAAGCAGAAGCACCATAAAAGCCATC